>LKMJ01001434.1_pt1 | contig 20996 bp, 22 predicted proteins | sample 643391 | NCBI WGS metagenome assembly LKMJ01 (sample SAMN04112250, study PRJNA286221) | soda lake metagenome | biome: soda lake; feature: Kulunda Steppe; material: water; isolation source: sample PL-Br10 brine of Picturesque Lake | place: Russia: Kulunda steppe | collected 2010-07
CGCCTCTGCGCAGGAGCCCACAGCATATGCCCCCCCTGCCTCTGCGCAGGAGCCCACAGCACATGCCCCCCCCGCCTCTGCGCAGGAACCCACAGCACATGCCCCCTCCGCCTGTGCGCAGGAACCCACAGCACATGCCCCCCTGCCTCCGCGCAGGACCCCACAACTGAGATTAGCCTCTGCGCATGCGCAAAGGGAGGAGACCGCTGAGCCATCTCCATCATGATAAAAACACATATCACACGCACTGCTTGGTCCTACCCTGACTGTGGTCATATGTAGGCGCGCCCGTTGACCACACGACTTGCTCCGAAGCACGCACAGGCCCACCTGTCCTCCTGTGCCTCCTTTTTCTTTCTGGCGCTCAAAGTCTGAGCAAACCAATCATCTGACAGCATGCACTAGCTTATGAGGGTCCCACCTTTTTTCGTCGTCCTCCTCCTCATTGCTCTCGTCTTCGCTCAGCTGCTTCAGCTCCAGACCCGCAACTTTAATAATGCAGTCATTCATGTTCTCTATCCACTTCTCGGTGGTGACATCAGGGGGTTTGGCCTGGATTCAAAACGGGGCCAGGAGCCAGACCATTGTAGAATTGAAGGTGCCGGCTTGTCAACATGTAAAACAGGGAAGGCTCCACGGAGTGCAAGAAAGGTCAGAGACCTTCCAGAGTACAAGAAGGCATGAGCAAGACAGGGGTAAGGGAGTCGCCTCGAGGACAAGCGCAGGCACAATCATGGTCGCCAGCAGGAGCCTGCAGGAGCCCCTCATGTGCTCTCAATTGGCAGAGCTTCATCTTCCACCTCACAGTCATCAAGGATTGCATTCCCTGTAGCAGGTGAACAAGGCATCTGTGTGCGTGGGGCATGTGCAAATTTGGTCAGTTGCGCCGCTTCCACGTAATCACACCACACCTGTATGCAAGCCTTGTTCCTCACCCCCGAATGCATGTTGGCCACACCTTTCACCGCATCACACCTGCAAGTACGTCTTGCTCTTCATCTCCTTCCGCATGTTGGCGAGGTGCTTGGGCGGCAGCACCCTGGCGTACCTAGGCATCCTGAGCTTGTCGACAGGCATGCCAGTGACTGGCCTCTTGAGGATGCCTGCCTGGCTGTAGTCTACGACGCGCACCAGGACGCTGGTGTACTCCTCGTGCAGCTTCAGCTTTCCCAGCTGCGTGCATAAGCATGATTTAAGTGCATCTGCTCCAAGGCATACGGAAAGAGCGGCACGCGTGCTGCTGTTGAGGGAGCTGCCTGGCTCAAGCTTCCCCTGAAAGGTGCACCAGTGCGCACATGGGCGCCTAGCAAATGCATCATCCCCAGCGCCATGGATATTTCCATACATGTGTGTTGACTGTATGTGACTGTGTGTAAGAGAGTGCGTGAGTGTGTGCGTGTGCAAGCATGTGTGTTTGTCTGCACAGACTGTCTTTTGCAGACAGCCAAAAAATGAGAAAAGAGGATAGACAGAAGTTTGAGTTCATTGCAGGTGAGTGCTCAGTGCAAGGGTGTGCATGTATTTGTGCACCATGAGCCCAGCAACCAATTTTGTTCTTTTTCATTGTCTCACTATCTTCACTTGCCGTGCACGCAGTGATGCTAGGAGGTAATTTAGGAAGAATGCTGGTGTTACAGAATCATCTCTCCAAACAGCAGAAGGATTTAGACATTGAGGCACACACTTCCGGCAAGAGAACACCAAATGCAGCTGCGCTGTTTAATAGATCTGTGTATCAAGTTCGGGTAAGAAAACTTCCTTGCTCTTGTGAGCTGAAGGTAATGCTTAACTCACCATTGATACCTACATGCAAGCCAGAAAGTTTGACAGCAGGGTAGACAGTGGCAAGCCTACCCTACTTGCAGAAGGCTGGGACGAGCCATCAGCAACTGATCACAGAGCCTGTCCCCAGTCGTGATTTGCCTCACTTGCTCTCAAAAGAAAGTCAGCCTTCTACAGCAGAAATGGCTCCCTTTCCAGCCCATATGCTGTTCACACAAAACAACAACACAGACAAGCTGTTTGTGTATGCAAGCCTACAACTTACCTTGAACTGCTCCTCAATCACCCTGTCTATGTCGCCCTTGCTCTGGAACTCCTGCAAGCACCAAGGAGCAGGCCATGCATGGGTGGCTGCACGTGAAAGGCGGCTGATTGAGGAGCATTGCCATGAGGGATGCTTGGTACATTGTTAGGTGTATGTTGAGGTTAGGAGACACCATTTGCTGGGGTGAAACGCTGCTGCATTGGCAGCATGAGGCTTCAAGGCCCCCAAACACAGCAAGCAGGAATAATACAACTCCTTCTGCAAGTGGGCATGACAGGGAGCTCTGTTGCTCTTTGCACCAAGTAGCTTGGGGCAGGAAGGAAGGAGTGTTGCCACAAAGCTTGACTGCCAAGGTGCGACACAAGTGAAACATTGCAATAGGTTCCTGGGCAGCTGGCATTCAAAACCATCGGCCATTTCGTCACTCACCTGTATCAAGGTCCAGGAGGGCACACCCTTGAAGAGCGGGAGATGGTACGCGCCACTGGCAACAAACGGGCCGCCGCTCTCAAACACAGGCACCAGGGACCATCCGGCGGGGGCGCTGCTGCCTGTGGCAGGGACCAGGAGCCTGCGCCGCACAAATTTGAGACTGGGGGCATCACAGCCTGCGGAGAACATCGACACAGCCCGCGCGGCACAATTCTGACACCGGGGGCATCACAGCCTGCAGAGAACATCGCCACAGCCCGTGCAGCACAATTTTGAGACCAGCTGCATCACAGCCTGCGGAGAACATCACCACAGCCTGGGAGCCAGCTCCGTCCATGGGCGTGCTGCTGCTTTTGGTGGGCGCAACGAGCCCACGTGACGAATGTTGAGCACAGAATCTGGCAGGAAAGTGCGAGAGCTTCAGCCTATTACGTGATCGCAGGGCCACCTTAGAAAAGGGCCAATCAGGAAGAGAAGCTGTGCACTCAGGGGATCCCTTTTGGTGGCACACATATGCATTCGGCCCAAACTGAATGGCCCACTTGAATGGCCCAACTGAATAGCCAATTCGAATGGCCAAATTAAATGGCAAACTGAATGGCCCACTTGCATGGCCCACTTGAATGGCCCAAACTGAATAGCCAATTTGAATGGGCAAATTGAATGGCCAACTGAATGGCCCACTTGAATGGCCCATTTGAATGGCCCAAACTGAATGGCCAGCTGAATGGCCAACTGAATGGCCTACTTGTATGGCCCACTTGAATGGCCCACTTGAATGGCCCAAACTGAATGGCCAACTGAATGGCCAACTGAATGGCCCACTTGAATGGCCCACTTGAATGGCCCACTTGAATGGCCAACTTGAATGGCCAACTGAATGGGCAACTTGAATGGGCAAATTGAATGGGCAGGTGAAGGGGGAGGCCTGTGGACATCGCCAGCCCGTGCACATTGTGTAAAGGTCCTTATCACTATGGGCTCTCATTTTCAGCCTTTGTGTGATTTTCTGGGTTGCGCAAGCAAGCCCTTGATGCAGGCACGCACATGCAGCTCAAATCCACAACCACACCTTTCCTTCAGAAGCACGCTCATACATCACATCCACGGCCACGCACACCTCAAGACCCCCCCCCCCTTTCACCAACAATGAAGGACTGCCTCGCCCCACACCTCAATTGCAAGCACACACATGCTCACACACAAGCACACCCTTACCTCACGTCCACAATCACGGCCAGCCCTGCCTCGTAGCCAATCCCAAGGAACTGCTGCAGGCCGTCCATCCAGCGAGGCTCCGACAGGTGGGAGGTCATGTCATACTCCAGGGTGGCCTTGAGGTCATCAACCACAGGGTTGTCCTGCATGCATGAAAGCCACCCAGCTCCACCATTGAGTCGATCACAGTTGCTCACAGCTTTTTGCTCTCCCCACCAAAAGCAGAAGAGAGTTCTGCAGTGCACAGGCCCAAGCGGGCCATGGCCGCGGCCCAAAGCCTCGGTGGCAAAAGTGCTTGACCGATGCAGCACTGCAGCGAAGGCTGCCTGGCTGTTTGATTGGACTTTCCTGTGGGCCTAAGCAAGCGAACGAGTCAGTGCCAGAGTCAAATCCCATGTGTCAGTGCCAAACCCCTTATATCAGTGCCAAACCCCATATGTCACCCCTAAACCACAAGCAGGACTGCGCAACAGGCGGGCTGAAATTGCACCACCCTGAAGCCACAATGGCAGCGTGCGATTGGATAAAATTAAGTGGCGTTCGCTGAAGGGGTGCCGCATGATTTGGCGGCATGGCATCCCAGCCTCTCATGCACCACGGTAGCTATTGGGCTCGTCCACGCACAGGCATCACTTTAGCCTGCTGACAATGCTGGCAGTGAGTCATCCACCTCATCCTGTCTACCTCAGTGAAGCAGTGGTGGCGGAGCATTGCATTGATCAAAAACATGAATGACTGATGCACGATGTGACACAAGCAAGGGGGGCATAATGTTGGGGCAGTGCCAGCAGGAGATGAGGGACGGGGGCACCATGTTTGGGCAAGTGGCTGATGAGGGGTGCCTGAGATCAACCAAGGGAGCAAGAGACCAAACACGGCATAAAATAAGGGTTCAGGGTTTAGATTTTAGGGTTAGGGTTAGGGCACATACCGTGAACTATCTCAAGCCGCACCTGGTAGAAGCTACCTGGGGGGGCAAAGGTTGTGAGGGCTGCAGAGGGTAGATTGCGGGGCACCCGCATCGCGCCATCGACTGCCACAAAGAAACCTAGGTCTGTGTACAGGGTAAGACAATGCCAGGGTTAGTAATTAACACTTGCTGCATCAGCTCTGATCGAGAGGCAACCGCTCGGTCATGAAAAGCAGGTGTGAATGCGCCAAAAGGTTCTTGGCATGCAAGGTGTCAGTTACAGATGACACAGCTGCCTGCCATAGCGCGTGTGCATGCTTTTGTCTGGTGGCCCATATTGACAGAGCCAAAAATCATGTGTGTTGATAAGCTGTCAGCTGATCAAGAGGGCACAAAAAAATGCAAACAAATACAAGCACAAGAACTTTGAGTCTGCTGTACCTGAGGTGCCAACATAGTTATATAAGCAAGGGTTTTGCCAGCAGCTAATTCACCATCACTCCCACCAAATTTGGACGATGAACACATGTGGCAAAAGGCGAGCAAGGTCATGCCCACCCAGATGTTGGGTACAGACGTTTCCATCATGCAAACGCAAGTCTGCCGGACTCCTGGGAAGTGCTCCTGGTATCGAAATCCAGGTTCCAGTTTAGTCTTTCTCTAAGTGCCGTGCGAGAGTGAGGCACACAGGTGTGTGGACCAAGAGGAAGCCAAGCGCATTTTTGAGCGGAAGCACACAGGCGCTCCTCACACCTGGGTAATACTCGGACGCATAGTTGAAGTTCAGTAGCACATTTGCTCTACCCTGCTGGGCTGCAAGGCGCTCAATGTGCATTTCTATCCACTCAAGAAGTTCCTCGTCACTATTAGGAAGGAACGCGGCGGTCGCTGCACCAGCCATGTTGGGTGGTCTGGCTGACTCTGCCACACTGTGTTCAGTAGAAAGGCATGTTCAGATGAGTTTGTGTCAAGCAAGTGTTGTGCCTGATAGCGCCGTGCTTCTGAGCAGACATGCATGTACCAGATCAGGCTCATTTAACACAGCATGGCTGCACAGGCACTATGTACATGGAAAGGAGAAGTGCCCTCACATGTATGCAGCTTTAGGATATTACATGCATGTAGAATTGCAGGCTTGCTCCTACTTCACAATGCCATGTGTGCGTGAATATTGGTGCTGCATGTGAAATGTGAAAGGGGGCTACAAAAGCAATTCCCATTCGTTCCACATTCTCCCAGCCTGAGTCTTTGTCTGCCCTGAGCATAGTTGGAGTGCTTGGGGCCTTGCATGTGCAGCACACACCTCCGGTGCTGGTTCGAAGGGCCAGACGTTTGGCGAGTCATCAATGGTGGAGGAGGGGGTGGAGGTGCAATGACTGCACCCCTGGAGGTGCTAGCCTGGAACTTGGAGTCTCTCTGTTCTTGTGCACCTCGCATGGCCTGAAAAGTATTGATGAGCATGATTGATGCATCAAGGGACTAACATGAGCAATTCTTTACCTCTTACTCACATGTCCATTGTAATTAACGACCAAGCTGAATGCCCAGTGATAACAACAATTGAATTTAATACAGAGAAACATGCTTTGGAAAACTTTGGGTTCGCCACTTAGCAACAGAGGAATGTGACCCTGAGGAATACATTTTCCCTTGCAATAATGCACATTCCTCCCTCCATCCTCCAAAAATGCATAAAAGGATGCGTCACGCAGCTAGACATAAACTTGCGTGTGTTGTATCAAGCATGGGCACCCCAGTGCAGTTGCTGTATTCAAAATTTCATGGGGATAATATAGAAACAGGGTGTTTGCCCACTATTACTGATAGTATTAGACACAGCACACACCTGTTTTTGCACACTAGCAGACACTGCATGCACCTGTGTTTGTGCACGAGCAGACACTGCACGCACCTGTGCTATCCTGGCCTGTCCTTGTCCACCAGTAATGATACGGGCAGCCTCCCTGACGAGTAAGGGCTTGCGCGCCAGGTACTTGACGAAGAGCTTGCGCTCAACTGCAGCACATCATGAATAAAAGTGCGCACGCTATTGTATTAGACGGTGGCAGCCCAGCTCAAGCGCAATGCCATCATGCGCCAGCCTCAAGCCCACGGCTGTAAGGGATGAGGCGTGCAAAGTACACATCAGCCTCACATCAAAATTCCTGTGGGACAGGTATGGCAGAACCAGCCACTGACATATGCCATCCAAGCGCATCAAAGCAAGGTGGACGTATGCAGGACACAATAAGTTGTCGCCATCCAAACATAGCAATGCAGCGATGAAGTGTGCAGAGGCAGACACTCATACTACTCGTGCCACTCGTGCAACTCATGTCACTTATGTCAACAAGGCGCATAGACCCACCTTGTGTGGGCTGCGCTCTAGTGCTGTCATATACTCTGTCAGTGTAGACCGGCTGCGGCTGAAGACGCTGCTGCTTGGCCATCTCAGGGCTTAGAACTCTGGGGAGGGTAAGGACAGCACTCGAAAGCTTGAAGCCGTTGTTGCAGAGCATCTGGTTCTTACGAACGCTTATACGTGATTGGTAGGATGTGCAGCTTGAATGGCCATTTCGTGCAAGGTATGCATACACTGCACATGCACAGGCATGCACGAGTCCCTATATTTCATCACAGTAGGCCTTTGTATGTGCTTCTGTCTGTTTGCATCAGTTGAAGTTTGTGCGCCCGGTTTTTTGGGCAATTTGCAGGTTGGAGCTGGCTTTGACACTGAATCACGGTCTCTTTGGTCTTAATGTCAAGCAAATGCCTGGGCCTATAGAAGAGCTGCTGAATATCCATTCCAGACCTGCCATTGAGCCCAAGATACACCCACACTCTCACTCCACACCGTGCCCATGCCTTATGCCATGCTCATGCAAGTTGCATGCCACAAACATTGCCTGAGGAGCACCAGGCGGCACAAGCACTGCGGTGTTTCAAAGACAGAAAGTACCTATTTCAAAGGCAGCGCACGCCTCACCTTGCCAATATTGTAGGTCAAAACTTTGCCACCTGTACAGAGAGGAGCCGCAAGTCTAATCTGTGCGTGCATATGCATGTCGCCGCCCACCTGACTAGAAGGGAGGCGCAGGGCACCCTGGGGGTTGCGGCCTCCAAACTGTCGCCACGGAAGGGTGCAGTTGGGGGTGGCAGCGAGGCATGCACAGGGATCTGGAAAGCACCCTGCGCATCAGTAGTATCAATTTCAATATCAGTATCAGTATCAGTATCAGTTGTCAACATCAATGTGGAGGCATGCACAGGGTTCTGGAAAGCACCCATCAATAAGGAAGCAATACCGGGAATGCCCAATGCATGTGCTGTGTGTGTATTTGCAGTGATGGGAAAGAGAATAGCATGCAAGGCATTGCGAAAACAGAAACGGAGGATCTGGCAGAGCGCCCTGTGCTAGGCCACAAACTTTGTGCACACATCTAGTGTAGCAGAGCCACGCTAGGGAACAACGCATGCACGCATCTGGTTTAGCAGAGCCGCCTTAGGGAAAGGAGCACCGCATGGACTCAACTGGGCAGCAGGTGGCGGCGGCATCTTCTAGCCACCATAGCCTAACCAGCAAAGTCTGGTGCAGGCTGGTCGATGTGGGCCTAAGACGGCCGCATCTCCAAGCCGCTCCATGCAGCATGTTCATGCTGTTTTTGAGAATGCGAGCGCACCCAACTCTCAGCATGTTGAAGCGCAGCTGAACTTCAAGCAACTCCTGGAAATCCCTGCGCACCTTGTTCACCAACCAGTCATGTCTAGCATGGTTTCCGTTATTCGGCCCCGCAGTCATGTCCACCTTGTTCAGCACCCAGTCATGCCCAGCATGGCTTCCTTTGTTCAGCCCCGCACTCATGTCCACCTTTGTTCAGCACCCAGTCATGCCCAGCATGGCTTCCATTGTTCAGCCCTGCACTCATGTCCACTTTGTTCAGCACCCAGTCATGTCAAGTATGGCTACCTTTGTTCAGCCCCGCAGTCATGTTCACCTTGTTCAGCACCCAGTCATGTCAAGTTTGGCTACCTTTGTTCAGCCTTGCACTTATGTTCACCTTGTTCAGCACCCAGTCATGCCCAGCATGGCCACCATGTTCACCTTGTTCAGCATGCGCACCTTGTTCAGCACATAGTCGCGCACGTTCCTGGACAGTGGCTGCTGCATGGTCTTTGGGTCCACAAACACTGGCAGGCATGCAAAGCCCACCACCCGCAGCTGCCGCGACCAGCGCTCCACTGTGTGCACCTGTGCATACGCACCGGGTGGCAGCCTTTCTGGTGGAAGCTAAGTTTGCACGTGTTTGAAATGCCAGTTTGGTGCCGACACCTGCAGCTGTCCTGTGATTATGCTATCCTTCACACATCTGGTACAGCACAGCCTCCCAACTTTCCCACCGCAAACAGTCCTGAATCCATGCAATCTGGATTTTGCGTAGGGCCATCCCGCCAAAGACCTAATCAGCCCCTGAGAGGCAGGCTGCTCAGAGCATGCCAAAGTTGCATTGCAACAACCTGAGTTGAGCGTTGACGACTGACTCCTTGCATGGCGCGCTGCATTGAGCAGGCCCGCTACGCACCCCACTCACAGTGAATCGATCGCTGTGAACCCCACTCACAGTGAACAAGAGAGTCGCAGTGGGGTTGTCAAATTTCTCATCACGCAAGTCCAGTATAATCTGAGTCCAGAAACGGGGGCTGTACACGTTGCTCTCTGGAGAGGAGTACGCCTGAAGACAAGCAGATGCACACAACTTGGCTGAATTGATGGAATGAGCACCCCATAGCACACCTGTTGATTTCCAACACCTTGCCATGCTGAACTGGTGGATTCAGTGCTCCCGTCACACTTGCCAATCCCCAACACCTTGCCATGCAGTATTGATGTACTCAGCACTCCGCAGCACAGCCGTTGATCCCCAACACCAGAGACCCCAATCAGCCATATAAGTACCTCCCTAGTGAGAAGCATTGCCTTTGGGAGGGGCTGGAACACGGAACATCAACGCATATGCAAGGTGTGTGGGCGAGTGCTGACGCAGTCATGCCTAGAGAAGCAGTATTAAGAAGTGCTGCACCCCGCAGCCTGCCATGTTGGCACCCACCAGAGCCCAAGGGGCAACAAACAAACAAAACGCATGTTGAACAGGCACGACACAAGGCAGGATTGGATTGTGCTTTCTAGGCTGGCCATCTCACAGTGAAAGGCGATCCAAGGGGGCGCCGGTCAGAGGTGTATGCCTGCCCGGTGATGCGGGTGATGGTGGAGCTGGCGGGCAGGAAGCGCGCCCCATCCAGGAGGAGGGCAAAGCCCTCGCCTGCAGCATGCAGAATGACGGCATGTCAGCATGCAAAGATGGAATACCTGCAAGCTTTTGATGGTCAGCAGTGTGATTCCAGGGAGGGCCGCTAGAAAGTAAGGTTGAGTGCAGGCATGGGGTCCTCTTGCAAGCCCCCTAACGCACTCGCTGCAAGCCTGGCGGCAGTGCACACCAAAACACCAGGCTGGAGCCCAAGGAGGGGCTGGTGGGAAGGAAGCTGAGGAGGGGAATCCCTATGCGAAGACTCCTATGCAAGGGCCCCCTTAGCAAGGGCTGGATAGAGCAGGGGGGGGCATCTGGGCGGTCTGGTCTGGAGACACAGAACTGGGAAGCTAGGCCCGCCGCCAACTTGATGATGCGTGTCACCTCAAGAAATAACCGGCCTGATTTGAAAATACTCCACCTCCAGGAATGACCAGCCTGTTTGGCCACCCAGCACATGCCCATGCATGATTGTTGCATGACAGCATGGGGCAAGTCAAGTCGATGGCATGCACAAGCTCAGGACAGCTAATTTGCATGTAGGAAAGCCCTAGCCCCTTTCCCAAGTACCTGCAAATGCATGATCATCGCATGACCACGCCAGTGGGGCCGCTCAAAACAGCGTGTCTGAGGGGTGGGGGACTGCTAGGTTACATTGCTGAGAAAACGAAAATGCAAGAGAAACAATGATGAGGGACCTTGCCTTGTTGGCAGACCCATATTTTCAAGGTCCAGGAGTACAACAACAAACTTGCGACTCTTCGTTCTTGGTCTGCCTCTCCCTCCTAGATCTCCAAGCTGATTCACGCACTTGTGTGCGTAATGGGGGTGCCCCCCCTGATGCCCCTTTGCTTATTGCACCTTGACCTTTCTAAGCATGTTATGAGGAATATGAGCAGGTTTGTTTGCGTTCACACCCTCGCAGTGATGTCCCACGGTGAAATCCTTCCTTTTGCGAGGCGGGAATGGACATTGTGACGATGCTCTTGTGCTGCTGAGCAAAAAGAGGTGCATGTTCTATTTTATTGTCAAGTTTTGGTTGTGTGCTCTCTCGTAAAGAAATATTGGTTCCTTTTAATTCCCATTTTGCAGGTCTTTTCTTGTCGAATCCCCTTAAATCTTGCATGCCTTGCCTACTTAGACTGTCTTTTATTTCCATTTTCAGCAGCACAACATGACTATTTCATTTCAGACATTATGGGCTACTTTTGGGCTGGCAATGACCGATCAGCCGGACAGAAAGGCTGGCGATTAAGCCTCATTTGTAATTTGCGGGGTTTAGGCTGGGAGGGATGGCCATGCATGCAGGATCACAGCCAGGTAGGCAGTTAACATGGGATGACTTACCCGGAGCGCAGCACAGTGGACGCACAGGAGTGCAGCTGGACAGAAGCGCGGCAGTGTGGCTACGCAGGAATGCGGCTGGACAGGAGCATGACGGTGTGGCTGCACAGGAGTGCAGCTGGACAGGAGCATGGCAGTGTGGCTGCAAAGGAGTGCAGCTGGACAGGAGCATGGCGGTGTGGTTGATAAGGGGCATGGCAGGTCAGCCATGCAAGGGCCTGGCTGGGTGGGTGGCAACGGGCAGATAGGAGACAACGCCCGTCTGGGGTCAACAGGCAGAGCACGTTGCCTGGGGTCAGCTGGCAGATCATGCCTGCCTGATGTGAATTGGCAGATCCTGCCCGCCTGAGGTCAACTGGCAGATCACGCCTGCCTGGGGTCAGCCGGCAGATCATGCCCACCTGGGTTGAATGGCTCTACCGGTGGCACGCCCCGGGCCACGCGTACCCATGCAGCACAGGGCACGCCCGGTACATCTTGGTGCTCTTTGCCCTTCTGAGGTCCGAGCGACCATGTGCCCCCGGAGCCCCTCAGGTTGGCCTGCATGCCGCCACTGCTGGGGCCAGTCATGGCATCGCCTGCAGCGTACAGAGGCCAGACAGGACGCACACATGGTGCAACCGGTAAAGTCACGCGTGTGCGTGCGCACGCACCGGGTGCGCATGCATTCGCTGGTAGCAAGGGCGCGTGCAAAAAAGCGCATACTCTCACTGCCCCAGGGACTGACCTCTTTGCCCTTTTCATGCTTTCAAGTCCCAGATCTTCTATTTGGAGGCCCCCGCCAAGTAGATACATCAGCTGTGAAAGCTTGACTTTTTTGGGGCACTTTTGGTGATGTAGGCTCACCAGTGCCATGGTGCAGAAAAGCTTTTCCTCACGCTCCCAACGAAGACACTGGTGAGCCTACAAGCTATTACGGCATAGTGCCTCTCTCACAGGTATTCTACGCAGGATCATGCAGGTAAGCATGTACCTTGCTATTTGTAAATGCGTCGGATTATAAATGTAAACAAGCATGATACAAATGATGCAAGTAGATGGTAAATACAAGTCTTGGGCTGTTAGGGCGAGCATGGGTCCAATATTTTGATCACAGGGATGCTGGTGCTAGTAAGGAACTGTCCTTGCAAGCTTGAAGCCATGGATGGGCCCATTCAGACTCCACCAAGATTGAAGGTGGAACCCTCTGGTCTAAGCATTTAAAGGCTGTGCAAGATATTCTGTAAGCCAGAGAAATCCCTAAGCTGAGGCCACAGATCTATTCACGGTTGCCTCCCTGCATTTGGTCTGCCTCCCTGCATTTGCTTCTGCACCGCGGCTTCTGCACCCTGAGCTGTGCGTTGGGAGTCTTGGGAGGCAACACATCCATGAATGTAGACTCTCAAATACCCCCAAATTTCTCACAGGGCTGCTGCAACTTCCGTCAAGGCATTTTCACAACGTCCAGATCCACTCAAACACACGTACCTGGCTCTCCGTCTGAGTGTGTGACAGAAAACTCCAGCATGGCGTTATTGTATGAGAACTTGCGCAGTGACCTGATTACGAGGGGTAGGCGATACAGGGGGATCGCCTGCCTCCCCTCGCGCACCTGCATGTTGTGTCAGCCACACAAACAGATTGCACCATGTCAAGAAGCCACCCTACCTCCCGCCTCCAGATTTTATGCCACCTCACAGGTTTTATGCTGGTGGCTCATCCGTCTCTCCCCCTAAATCTGCAGTCGTGCAGACGCCTCACCTCCCCTTGGGTGAGTGCAGTCATGTAGGCCCAGGCGACCATAGCCTCCTTGGATGGCATGCCCGCCACGGCCTGCGGCAAGCAGTTTGAATAATTCTCTCCTTATAACTCACACACAGCAAAATACTTTGGATACCAATGCTTCGCAAACTGCCAATCAATTTGAATGCCCGCGTCTGCTAACAGTTGTGAGAGGCACTTAAGGTGATGCGCAGCTGTGACGGATTGCATCAGGGCACCAGCATTGCTCAAATGATTATTGATGTATAAAGCCGCATGAAATTGATTTCCTGAGGTGTTCCTACTTTGCTAACCCTGGCTCCTTGGAGAATTCCCCACGTAAACAGTACAAGTGAGCATTTTCCTGTTTGCCATGCAAGCACAATACAAGCTCTTGAGAATGTGTGCCCTACTGTTGATCACAATCTGGTGATTCAGGGTTGAGAGATCAAAGTGACGAGCTGGATACTCTCATGACTTGCCTGTTTTGCCAAGTACAGCTCAAACACAACAAGCATCGTGGGTGTGAGTGTCAAGCCCCGCAGTGTCACGCGGTCATTGAAGTCAATCTGCAAAATCATATCATGTGGGTCAGGATGTCAGGTTTACATGATTCTTGTGTGCCCACAGAGCTGAGGGCAGCCTTACACGAGAAGCAGCAACAGCGCATGTCAGGCGCATGTTCACAACAGAATTGGCCCTCTGGCAGGCCAGTTTGCAAGCATGGATGAATTGCAACTGGAAATGACTGGCAGGAACTCAAATGATGTCCCAAGTAATGTGCTAACAAGTCTTTGCATTTTGCAAAGCCAAGTTATGGCAGGTTTTTGTGTGTGACCTGAGACCAATGGGGATCATTCACAGCCGAGACCAGAGATCCCCACTCTGGTCACAGGGTGTTTTCACTGGAATGCTGGATGAACATGCGGATGGTTCCCGTCCTTTAATCTTGTGACCCATCAATCCAATCAATTCGGCATAACACAACTTATTTTGTTCAATGGGCCATCATTTCATCTTTGGGCAGGCAGTGAACATACCATACATGAGTGACAACAGCGAGGATGGAGTGGCTTATGTCAGAAATGTGCTTTCGAGTGCAAAGCTGGTGATGGCTCCCAAGGCTTGCAGCAATAGTCCCTGCTATGCAGTGCACTGCATCATCCTCAGAACAAACATGTGCACAAGGTGATCATGGACGCACCATGCCGCCCCGCTTGATGTCCACCAGTTTGCGGGAGGTGCTGGCCCCCACAAGCAGATCTGGTCCGGCATGGACTGGCTGGAAGCCGTCATAGAGTATGGCGCGTACGCGGTACTGGCCGGGCGCAGCGAAGGGCCCGGCAGAGTGGATGTGGAACTGAGGAGGCACAGGTCATAAGACACCCAGAGATCAGCTGCAAGTGTGGGGTTGGGGACTGAGGATTGAGAGAGGAGCAAGGGCCTTCGGTCTCAAATAGCGATCATAATGGGTAAGCATACACTGTGGCACAGGGTCTTAACTGCCTGCTCCAGAGACAGAAGCAAGAGGGACTAAGATAGTCGCTCCTGTAATAGCATGATCAATCTCCTTATCAACCATTGAGCAGTACTGCTACTTGAACAGTGACCACTAGCTCGCTAGCTACCACCCACATGCAAGGCATCTGTCTTGATGACCTGCCCAAACTTTCCAACTGGTAGGCGGTTGACAAGCTCCTCGTCCTCTGCATGAAATGGGCAATTAATAAAGTTTTCTTTAAGCGATGAAAATGCATGAGCTTGCGCTTGGCAATTTTTTTGCTGCCTGGCAAAGACCTGATATGATTGCAATCAAACTCTTTGCGCTTGCACATATGGCAGTCATCAAAATTGCTTCTACCAGCGCCTCATTGCACATTATCTGGTGGCCAGCAAAATGACTGCAGTAAAACCCCCACAAACCTTCAAAGGAGCTCTCATCAGTGGTGGTAGAGGTGCTGCTGCTACTGCTGCCACTGCTGCTGCTGCCTGGGGAATGAGGTTGTGAGGAGGCCAGCGGATCCACGCTTTGCTGCAGCAGAGAAGGTGCGCCTTGGGAGCCTAGATCGGACCCATAAGGCAGCGAAGATCGCTGGTAGCTGCCTACAGGCAAAGCCAAGCACCAGGTTGCCCCAGGTTGCAGGCCGTCGATCTGTTTTGTTGACTCCAAAAAGAGATGATATACCTTATCAGGCGCTTGGGCAGCTTTTGAGCGTACAATCGACATCCCTATCAAAAACAGGCCTGCTTCTATTTGCAGTGGTTCTAAGGTGATCTGCCCAGATAATGAGCAGGCAATGCAAAGAAGATTTGGGCTCAGTGTACTGCCGAGGGGCCTCCGGGCCCCCCGGCCAAATTGCAGGGGCGTCAGCCCCTGCGTTCCGGGGGGATTAACAATTAAATTATCAGTCCCGGGTACCCCCGGGTATACCCGTCCGGAAATTCAAGCCAGCAAAAGCGATGAAGGAGGGCAGAGGGAGAGGCAGAGGAAGACGGAGGGGGAGAGGTGCTCCATCCCTGCCTGAGCAGCCCATGACTCCTCTTGATAGCAACTGTGAGTGAGAGATGTTGGTGTACAATGGTTGCTGAGAGTGTTCTTGGTTGATGCTTGGGTCTTGTGAGTGCTTTTGTGTGCTTGTTGCATGGATTCTGGGCATTTGGCGTGCTCTGCACGCTCACAGACTCCCGTCAACGTTCCTGGGAGGCAAGCTTGAGCAGCACCAGTAGCAGCACCACCACCAGCATTAGTTCCAGAATCAAATTCTGTTCCATTTTCACGCGAATGAGTTGAGAGGCTGCCTGAAGGCCAGTCCAGGCAAGAGCTCTTCGACTGCTTGGGGCAAGCAGGCACTCCCAGTGATGTTGCAGACCTGGCATAACCCCCTTTCCCACCTCGTCCACCTGGGGTTGTGCTGCCTCCCCACCCTGATCTCCTTGGGATACAGCTGCATCAACCTGGCCCACCAGCCCCGCAAACTCAGACAGCAGCAACACCTGGTGGAGCTCCATGGACTTCTCCTCCTTATGGAGTTCTCCTCCTTATTCTCCTCCATGGACTTCTCCTCCTTATTCTCCTCCGTTATGCCCTCTGGAAATTTGTGCTTTACGCGCTGTGATTGTATTTTGCTGGACCTTTCCCCACGATATCTAAGTTGGTCGATGCTATGTTTGTCTTGCCTGTACAAACTGCACCTGTTGAGCGTGGATTAAGTATGCAACACATTGTCAAAAACACTTGACAGGCCGCCTGAAAATCACGGCACTTCACTCATTGTCGTGCAGTTGCTAGCTTAGGGGGAGTATTGGACTTCATTGATGTAAAATCTGCCATAAGTGTTCACTATGGTGCCTGTAGAGTAAAGGGATGATGTAATGATGAGCATTCTATTCAAAAGGGTGCATGCCATTGAGCTCTTGAATGATGGTGTTGACAATGGTGATGAGCCTGGTTTAGATGATGGTTAAGAAATTGTGGAAGATGAAGGTGTGATGTGGCATGGATGTGTGACAAATATTTGGAGGATGTTGACCCTTCCTTGCTTAGGTGAAGAGGCTGTGGGGGGAATGATTGATGCACGTATGGCTGAGCCAGACAGCCGGGTTGAAGAGTTGCAAGATCTGTGAGCAAACTTGCTAGAATTGGTCTGCTTACCATGGACCAAACATGAAACAATATTATTTATGCATTTTTTCTTTGCGCTTGAAGGAAGTGAAGAAGTGAAACACAATTTTTCATTGGGCTAAACAAGGAAGCAGCCCAACAGCAAATAAACAAAACAATGGCAAGGATAGTCTCATTTCATGCCCCTAGGGTAATAAGACCCCACACACAGTATTCTTGCAGAATTAATGGGAGTATATAGCTTGTTAAGGGTGTGAAAAAGATGACAAGTAAGGGAAATCATCAGGTTCCTTCAGCCAAGCATATTAGCCACCTCACTCTCACTAACCCGGCTGGCGCCCCCGGCCCAGGTTATTTTTAAAAGGGCCAAACCGTTAATCTGAGAAGATTTAACTCTGGGCCCCCCTAAAACTTTAAATAAAAATGGAGAAGGTACTTCTGGGCCCCCCTCAATGTTTACAAAAGTGCCTGTACTTCCCTGGTACCTCAAAGTCTGCAGCGAGGGCCTCGGGGCTTAAGCATGCTCATTCGCTTTGCAGCATAAAAGAGGGCAACCGAGCAGTTGTACCTCAGCTTACTTGTTGATTTTACCTGAGAGTGGAGGGAATGCTTGTGGCTCTCTTCCATCATAAGTAAATGATTGAGCTACGTGCTGCGTTGGTTGCGGAGAAGGTGGTGGGAGGTAGCTAGGTTGGGGGCCCTTGGCTGCAAGCATCATTGGTTGTCAGCAATAAGATAGGAGAGTCATCTTAGATGGTAACGGTCATGGAAACAAAGAGAGATTCTAGGTCAACATGCTTTTTTTGTGTGTATAGTGTTCATGCAAAATGAAGCTCCAAGCTAAATCAGATTAGGCACTGTCAGGCATTTGCATGATGGCCTAGCATCAGGAGGCACACAGAGGGCACTTAAAGAAACAACAGCAACAACACATCAGCTACAAGTGGTGAGGCCAACATTCCAAATGTAACTGAACAGTCACATTTGGCACTGTCTGGCCAGCTGTCAGCAGCGCTAAGGACAAAACAACTGTGCTGTGTGCATTGCATTTGATGCAGGCAGATTGACACAGGCATGGTTTAAGGGGAAGTGCAATCCTGGATGCGTGATCATGCCTTCGTCCAGAAGCCCTTGTTTTGTACTGTGGCTCGTTTAAGCCATATGCCAGGACCAACTTGTACGTGTAATTGCACTTGGCTCTCAGTTGGCTAGGAGTATTTGACGGCCGTCTGGGGCACGCACCCTCTGTCTGGAGCCTCATGTCATTCAGCAAGGACTTGATACCCTCCAGCTCAGTGGCCGTGCGAGCTCGGTCGATCTCCATGCGCAGCATGGCCATCTCCCTGCGGTGCCTGATCTGGATCTCCCTGAGCTCTGGGTCCGAGGACAAGGGGCCTGCATACAGATGCGCATGCAAGGCGCAGGTGTTAAGTGCCTCAAGGCAAGGAGCCTTCACACAGACAGGCAAAGACCTGAGAGCGATGGGCCTGCAAGTGAGCATGCACACAGCCATCTTTTCCATCAGATGTTCTGGGGTCAACCAGTCACAACCAAGCACCAGCAGCACGAATAAGACATTGTTGCACTGCAACATGCCATGCACTGCGACCTGAGGATGGCAAAGGCTCATGCACGCCAGGTGTGGGCCACATTGGCTGCCCTTGTTCCTTCAAAGAGAGTGACCCAAATCCAGCTATATGCTTCATGGAAAGCTATGTGCTTCACAGGGCTGCCTTCTTCCAGCACATAATGCTCCTGGCAACCCCTGCTGCCGTGGTCCACCCCTGACTCAGCCCAGGGAGGTCACGAGTGACCAAACAAGGCAACCAGCGTGCAGAAACTAGCACCCTCGTGGTGCAGGTCAGCTACGTCCTCATCAAACTTTCTGCCGCGCGGCTCACCCATGTCCGGATCCTCCACCTTCTGCGGCAGCGACACGGGAGCAGGCTCCGGAGGAGGCTGGGGAGGTGGCTGCGGCTGCACTTGGGGCGGTGGCGGCGGGTAGGGTGGTGGGTACCATGGGTAGGGAGGCTGCACCACAGGAGGCATCATGATGACTGGCGGGGCGGATGGCATGTGGGGGTAGAACTGGTGCTGCTGCTGGCTGGCGACCTGGCGGGACACTGCCTCTTGCAGGGCCTTCACCTGAGAGGCACGGGCACCCCACAGGGGCAGAAGTACTGTCCGCCTGTGCAGGCATTCTGAGCATGCTTGGATGGGTCAAGGTCGTGCAGAGGCACTTGTTTTGTGTTGTGGCCCTGTTTTGTACCCTGAGCAAAGCAAATTGGCACATGTTTTGTACTATGAGCTTATCAGAGCCAAATTGCATACGTAGTAGCACTTGCAGAGGCCAGAGGCTTGTGGGGATGCAGTGTCCAGTTCTGTGCCGTGCATGTTATAAGCGTGCCAAGCGCGGGTGCAAGTGCATGGGATGGGTGTGTGTATATGTATGCTGTGTTAAGGTAGGCGCGCAGCTTGAGTTGGCTTCTGATCAGTGTCAGCACAGGCAAGTTGACAGGCCAACCTAAGCGCAAGTGGCTTCCTTGCTGGACGCCCGGCAGGTTTGGCAGAGGCTGTCAGCAGGCAGCCTTGTCAGAACGAGCGGCCGAGGAAGGTGCAAGGCACACCTGCTCCTGTGCAAGACACACCTGCTCCTGTGCAAGGCACACCTGCTCCTGTGCAGGACATGCCTGCTCCTGTGCAAGACGCACCCGCTCCTGTGCAGGAGACACCTGCTCCTGTGCAAGACACACCTGCTCCTGTGCAGGACACACCTGCTGCTTGAGCTCCGCAATGTAAGGGGGGTCGGGTTCTGGCTCGGTTGGTGATGATCTTGGGTCAGGCTTTGGGACTGGGCCATTCACCATCTTCACCGACGCCCTGGACGTCCTGGAGGCCGGCCTGAGTCATTTAAGCGCAAGGGGGCTGCCTCAGTGCCGGATAGATTGCAAGGTAAGGCGCCCATTGTCTAAGCTGCCTGCCTGAGTGGTCCAAGGGCGCCTCGGCATGCAAGCTGGCTCGAGGGGCTGATCGGGCAGCGCGGCCGCCTCTGCACCAGGACAGCAAGCCTGGTTGTGAACAGCGCAGGTAATGAGCTACGTGACTTGCCGGCCTGTACATAGCATCTGTTGCAGTCAAGGAGGGCAAAAGCCTTTGAGGGGTAGACCAGAGCCATTGCACAGTGGCTGGGTCGAGCAACCCAAGCATGCACGGCTCGAGCGCCTTCGGCTCACTCTGCCCCCCATTGTGTGAGTACCAGATGGTCATTACAATGGATAGCTTCAATCCTAGGCCTAGGAAGATGATCCTTTCAGCACAGCTGGCCAGCTCTGGCCCCCTGCCTGTACACGGCTGTGTGAGTGTACCCGCTCACACGCAGCTTTGTGGGGTCAGCCGCTTCCTGTCAAGAGCCAATTGGATAGGCCTGACAGGCGTTTGAGGATACTAGGTTGTCGCGGGCCGCGCTGACTGCGAAGAGCTGCCTGTGCACCAAGCCAAGGCACAGGCACGCACAAGCGCTGAGGAAGCATGCCTGACCTGCTGCTGTGGTCATGCGACAAATCCGTCCCTGCCTGGGAGGCCTCATCGCCGCCATCTTCCCTGTCGCCATCTTCCTCCTGGTCATGCCCCAAGAGGCTGCTGCTGTCACCCAGCCCCCCACTGGTGTGAGGGGGAGAGGGGAAGGATGCCTGCCGCGGAGTGAGGTGGTGAAGCGTGGAGCTTTGTGAGGCAGAAAGCGCTTTTTTTGTAAGGAGCTCTGTGAAGCACAGGGCTTTGTGAAGCAGTAAGCCTCGCGAGGTGAAAGACACAGACTATAGAGCAGAGGCAGGTCACAAACAATAGAGGGAAGTACGAGCACGGCAGCGCAAGAGGTTATGAGTCAGGCCATGAGCTCATTTAAATCACTCAAGCAACTCAGGTTGCCTGGAGCCTCCCCTACCCCCCCCTTCCTGCCTTGTGTGAGGTACAGGTTCCCTGATCATGATGCTATGTTCTGTTTGCAGGACACTGCTTGCTGTGTGCTCAGTCTATCAGCCTTGCCGCAGACAGCTTCTGTGTCTCCCACACGCGGCTGACATGCACATTGCTCGGAGCTTTTTTTGGATCTTGTCGACGGGCAGGATCCGCTTTCAGCAGTAGGACATTGACGTCTGCGCAGCGTGCTGTGCGGACATCAATGCAGCAGTCTTTGTGAAGAGCGACTCACGCAGTCAGCGTGCAGCGAGCGCCACCATCCCCCTGTCCCTCAGAACATCACGGCCATTCCTTTGTTCCTCAGCACTGAGCATGTTTCCTCTCCATGGAGCTTGGAGGACCTCACCACCTGCCGCTGCACCACCACCACCACCATCACCACCACCACCACCACCATCACCACAC
>LKMJ01001435.1_pt1 | contig 20988 bp, 20 predicted proteins | sample 643391 | NCBI WGS metagenome assembly LKMJ01 (sample SAMN04112250, study PRJNA286221) | soda lake metagenome | biome: soda lake; feature: Kulunda Steppe; material: water; isolation source: sample PL-Br10 brine of Picturesque Lake | place: Russia: Kulunda steppe | collected 2010-07
CCTCAATGTACAGGGATATCGACAAGCCCTCGTACACACGACGAGAGTACATCACTGGCATCCCTGGCTCGAAGATTGCGCAGTTCGAGATGGGTGACAAACAGAAAGATACGGACGAGTACCCGGTGCAGATTTCGCTGCTCGTGGACGAAGCCGTCCAGATTCGTCACGGCTCGCTCGAAGCTTCTCGACTGTCAGCAAACCGCCACCTGATTAAGGAACTCGGAGAGGGCAACTACCGCATGACCCTCCGAAAGTTCCCACACCAGGTTATCCGTGAGAACAAACAGGCGACTGGTGCGGGTGCAGACCGTGTTTCCGACGGAATGCGCCAGTCGTTCGGGAAAATCGTCGGTACTGCCGCCCGTATCCAGGCAAACGAACAGCTGTTTACCGCGTGGTGTGAGGTCGACCAGGCAGAGGCAGTGAAGGAAGCCTACCGCCGTGCGTACAACAAGATTACCCCGCCGTGTACGATTCGAGTCGAACGCGGCGAGGAACTGCTCGTTGCCTGAACAGGCGTGTTTCTCTCACCGTTTCGTTCCGATAGCGTTTCGCTCGCTCTCCGGACCAGCAGTTCTTTGCCACAGCTTTCCCATCTAGGGGTATGCTGCGCCTGGCCGTTGCCACGGAAGCCGAAACATACGAGCGGATGCAAGCACCGCTAGCTGACCGAGGAATCGATGCGGCGTCAGTTCAGACACGCAATCGGACCTTCACTGTTGGTGAGAGCGGACAGGCTACCTTTGGGGATGCCGATTTCGACGTGGGTTTTGTCTTCCCGCCACGGCTTGCCGAAGGTGGAATCGCTGACGCACTTCTCGACGTTAACTGGGTGAATAGCCGCGAACACCTGCTTCGTTCCCGGTTCAAAGGTGAGACGCTGGCACGGCTGGCCGCCACCGAGATTCCAGTTCCGGAAACAGTCATCGTCTCCAATCCCGCAGGGACCGAGGACCTGGTTGCAGCGTTCGAGCAGTTTGACTCACCTGTGGTCGTCAAACCGAACTCGACGACACAGGGTATCGGTGTGGCGAAAGCCCACGATATCGATTCGTTTCTCGGCATCTGTGATTATCTCGACCTGGTGCATGATTACCGCGCGACTGGTGACCGCTCGTTCCTCGTTCAGGAGTATATACCGGAAGCGCGCGACTACCGAGCGATGGTCATCCACGGTGAGTATGCCGGTGCCGTCGAACGACGACTCCCCGAAACGGCGCTCGCTGACGGCCGATGGAAACACAACGTCCATCAGGGTGCGACTGCGTCCGGGGTGACGCTCGATGAGCCGCTGCAACGACTGGTTGAGCGCGTTGCCACCACGCTGGATATCCCGTGGCTTGGCGTTGACCTGCTCGTGACGGACGACCGTGTCGTCGTGAACGAAACAAACGCTCGTCCAACAATCGATAGCGCAACAAAATACGAAGCGGGCTTCTGGGATTCAGTTGCGACGCTTATTAAAAATACAGCGTGAGTGACCACCGACGAATCCATTGCTGGTGAGACGGCTTGGTATACTTCTTTCGAACGCGCTGTTCAAGGGATAAAGAACGTGAAGCCGACGGCAATGAGAAGCGTGACAACAATCCAGAGTACCACAATTAGATACACGTGTTTGGTATACGTTTCGTCATCGTCGACGGGCATGATATTATCGAGGTTAACCATCGTGTGAAAACATTCGCAGGTCGTGAACTTAGTCTTATCCCACCCAGCGGGGGTTGACTGCTGGTCTCGATAGCGATTAAATATCGATGCTGGTCGAGTCGTCGACGCGGTCGAAGGTTACTTCGAGAATGCCGTTGTTGTAGGTTGCCTGCGCGGAGTGCTCGTCGACTCGGACTGGAAGTGAGACGCGCTCGCTGTAGGTTCGTTCCGCGCCGCTCGCTTCGAGCATGAGGATCTGTCCGTCACACTGGAGGTCGATTTGCTCTTTATCGACACCAGGGATATCTGCGATGACACGCAGCTCATCGCTCGTTTCGTGAATATCGAGATGGACATTCCCACTGCCGCCCGACGACGTGGACCCCGCGTTGTGTTCGAAGTGAAACTCCGCGTTAGCACCGAACATATCGTTCATCATGCGTTCAATCTCATCAAAGAACTCGTCAAACGGGTCGTCACGGTTCATGCAAGTAGGTAAGGCGATGGAAGGAAAAAGCTTTGGGCAATTATGCGTGGCAATCGGGTAGCTGTCATGCAATTGAGCAGTCAAGTGGTTCCGGTATCTGCCCCCTGTAGCGATAGCCAACGCCGTCGTTCCTGTGGCGGTTCCCACGGCTTTTGTATCAGAACCGCGAACGTGACTGTATGAGCGAACCAACCGAGCGCGTTGCGGTCTCCTGTCCGGCCTGTTCGCCGGCAGCGGAAACCGTCCACGAGGTATTACGCGATGGCGGTCAGGCGACGGTCAGATGTACTGCCTGTAGCCACGTCCACAAGACAGTCATCGAACGAGAACGGACTGTCGATAGGGAAGTCATCATCTCACAGGACGGTGAATCGTTCGCATCGAGCGTTTCCGTCCCAGAAACGGAAGAGCTTGCCGTGGGCGAGGAGTTTCTCGCGGAAACTGACGAGGCAATTATGACGGCACGGATTACGAGTCTCGAAACGGAAACAGGTCGGAAAGAAAGAGCACGGGCTGACGATGTCGAAACCATCTGGAGTCGAGCGGTTGGCAACGTCAGCGTGAACATCACACTGCATCCAAAATCCGGGACACGGGATGATACGCGCAGCCTCAAGCTACAGGTTCCCGGCGACTACGAATTCACCGTCGACAGTGTCGACGAGCTCGGCGGTGAGGAGTTCACTGTCGAGGGGCTGTATCTCCGCGAGGACGCGGAAGGGTATCACCACGAAAAGCTCGACCATCCCGGCGATAGCGCTGTCGCGAAAGATATCCAGCGTGTGTATGCCAGAGACGAGTCGACCAGTGCCTGGTCGGCGTGGTAAGGATGACACTCGAGGAGCAGCGAGCGGAACTCGTTGCCAGCCTGAAACAACGGGAGTCGCTGTCCCAGCAGACCGTCGAAGCCATGCTGGCCGTTCCCCGCCAGGAGTTCGTCCCACAACAACAACGGTCTGAGGCGTATCGAGACCGACCGCTTCCGATTGGCGATGGCCAGACAATCAGCGCTCCGCATATGGTTGCCATCATGACGGAACTGCTCGCCCTCTCTCAGGGTGACCGGGTACTGGAAATCGGAACTGGGTGTGGCTATCATGCGGCTGTCACTGCCGAGATAGTCGGGCCGAAGAACGTCTATTCGGTGGAATATCACGACTCACTGGCCGAGCGCGCACGGGGGACACTGCAGGCGCTTGGATATGGGGAAATTTCCGTGCGGTCAGCTGATGGCAAGCAGGGCTGGTCGGAGCATGCTCCGTTCGACGCAATTTATTTAACCTGTGCGGCGACTGAATTTCCAGAACCACTCAGAGAGCAACTTGCCGTCGGTGGGCACCTCCTCGGCCCGGTTGGTGATACGCAACAGATTCTGGTACGAATGACGAAACTATCGAAAGACCGTTTCGAACGCGAAGAACATGGGTACGTACGGTTCGTTCCACTGCAGTAGCTGGAGGCGGTTGACTCAATAGCCCAGAGCCCGGAGAGATAATATGGACCCTTCGGTCTTGCGGGATGATATGGTTGACAGCCTCGAACACGAGAGCAAAGGCTGTCTCGAAAGCGAGTCCCTCTCGGTTGCAATGCGAACTGTCCCGCGTCACAAGTTTCTCGCCGACGAGCAGGCGGCATACGCTGACAGGCCCTTCGAACGCTTCGGAACACGGGTACTTGCCCCGAGTACCGTCGCGCGGCTGCTGGAACCGCTGAGCCCGAATGATGGTGAAGATGTGCTGGTCGTCGGAGCAGGTATCGGGTACACAGCGGCGGTGCTTGCGGAGATCGTCGGCGGGGAGAACGTCCAGGCAATTGATATAAACAGACGAGTAGTCTACGAGGCCCGGGAAGCGCTAGCGCGGGCTGGATACCAGTCTGTTCTGGTGGACTGTCGTGACGGCGCTGTCGGATTTCAGGAGTATGCACCGTACGATAAAATACTCCTTGAGGCAGCAGCGGTTCGACCCCCACAGGCACTTCTCGACCAGCTCACAGAAGACGGGCGGCTGGTAATGCCACTTGGTACACAGCGGCAATCACTCGCTATCGTAGACGCTCAGGGGTCAGTAACCCAACTCGGTGGGTGTGCGTTCGAACCGATGCTCGTGGACGGCGAGCAGGCTGGCACACTGGAACGCAATCGAATGCACCGTGAAGACCGTGAATTTGCACGACAACACGCACAGCGGCGCCGTGGCTGGGAACTCGACTGGATTGACTGGGATGGAGACTAGACGTCACTTATGCTCGGGAGTTCTATAGTAACAATTGAAACGATTTACACACCGATCGCACAGCCTGCGTGCGATCGGGTGTGCATTGACTTTCAGTGGCTACTATAGCTATCGAGAACCAGAATCCCGGTATTCTCTCGGTCATCGGTATAGTCACCCGAAGGCGGCCTGATATCGAGCGAAATCTCCCCCCGGTCACGGTTCTGTGGAAGAGTCGGGTCAAGTGATAATGTCGCAGTACCGTCTTCATCCGTTTCGGCAGTGGCTATCTCAGGGAGCGACGCCGTCTCGCCTTCTGCAATGACCGTTGCGCCTGCGATTGTGTTTCCATCACTGTCGGTGACAGTCACAGTCACTTCCGTTTCCTCCTCGTGGATAACCTCCGGTTCAGGATCTGTCTCCAGTTCGGTTGATTCGAACGTGTCCATCCCATCGATAACTGTCATCATCACGGAAAGGCAGGCAACCCCGACAACCAGTGCAATCACTAATCTGATAGGAAGCCCCTCAATTGCTCGGTTATCGCGCCAGAGATGTCGAACTGACATACCGTCAGTGGATGCGTTCTGGTATTTAAATAGACGTCTCGACAGATACGTTCGAGGGAAATAATACAGCCCATATATTGCCTTCCAGAGAATTATCTGTCACAGTATCATTATCTGAAATTGCAGAACAGCCTTGAACGTTCCCATCGTTCAATTATAGTTAAGTGATTGGCAAAAATATCGCCTGATGAGCTTACGTGGGGATTCACATGAAAACGCAACCGGCAGGCACTACGATGTGTCTTCAGAATATATTGAATAGTTTCAGGGGCAGACGTTCACGGCTGAGGGGGGTATTTGTCGTGATAGTGGCTGCCGTGCTCGTTTTAGCGTTGGCTGCAGTGATCACAGGACCAGCAACAGCAACACACGCTGACGGCCAATCAGTTGTTGAATCGCCAACTGGACCGGATTCACAGCTAGCCTATTCAGGCAACGCAACCTGGCCACCAGCGGCCGAGAACTCCGTTGATTATGGACTTATTCCAACAGATAACGAACTGGAGATGGGGAATGATTCAACCGTCGATGTGCATATCACTGCACAGGACCTGGGAGAAAGTGACCCAATTAATAAACTCAGGTTCGAGCTGGAGTACGATGAGAGCAAACTCGAACTTGAGGATGTGACGGCCACTGATGGAGTGATTGCAACGACTGCACAGGAGGACGATGCACTCGAAGTAAGACAGGTATCCGAACCAGGAAGTGATAGTATTACTGTAGAAGTTGACTGGGAGGGGCCTGATATTGGTGCAGAAGAAATCCTCGAACAGCTTAGCGGTGACGGTGAGGACGTTGAATTCCCGGCATTCGATGATAATGACCTCTTCCGATTTACGTTCTCGGCCGGTGATGACGCTGAGGAGGGAGATTTCTCAAGAGTCTTAATCGGTCAGCGTGAAGCGACCGGTGCAGAAGACCTCGGGATTATCGACAACATTCTCGGTACTGAAATCTTTAGCTATGACCCGGATAATATCTGGGCCGGACAGGGTGTGGTCGAGTTCGTTCCAGAATCACTTGAGCCGTCAATCGACGGTGCAGTTGGCTCGTTTACCGCAACGAGCTCGCCAGAGGGATACATCTCGTTCGGTGAAGACGAAGACCCTGGCAAAGAAGGGGCTGTCGCTGAACTCCCGCCAATTCCGGATTTCGATTCCTATGCCGACGATGAAATCCTCATCGAGGCGGACTTTACGGAGGATGGCGAGTGGCGCGCTATGCCTGATGATATTCGCTTCCCCGATGTGCCAGCAACTGACGACGACGTTCCGACAACTGTGACGGTACTCGAGCCGTGGGATGGCCACATTGATTTCGAGGAAGGGACGATGAACATTACCAATGCCACCCTCGAAGTCGAGAACACTGCGCTAGCCGGACAGGCGGCATTCAAATTCGACCTCGCGGAGACGACGACTGCGGGGAGCGGGGACCTCCCACCAGGCTCGGCTGAGTTCGATGTGGATACGGAAACCTGGGAAGGCGATGGTTCCGTTTCGATGGTCGATAACGAATTTATCGTTGACGAAGAACGCCAGCAAGAGGCAGGCTACGATTACGAGAATATCGAAGAAAACGCTCAGCTAGTCGATGGGAACGGTAACTGGGTTGCTGACGAACCGGGGGCAAACTTCCTGAAGCTTAATCTCGATATGCAGTTTGAGGAGTTCGTCGGTGAGGAAAGTGAACTCGAAGGGGTCGTCGAGGACAACAGCGGTGACCCGATCGACAACGCATCAGTCGATATCGTGGACGATGCAACCGCTGATGTCATAACTGACGGCGATGGGTCGTTCTCAGTCGATGGATTCGAGCCCGGCGAACAGGAGATTCGTGTGAACGCTGAAGGATTCCAACCCCTCGAACAGGAGATTGAATTCGAACCGCTCGAAACAACCGAGTGGGACTTTACACTCACTCCTGGAGCGACCGAATACAACGTGAACGCGACGCCAGCAGATGATGAAGTGGTCGAAGAAGATGTCCTTGGCGTGCGTGTGCAAGTAGAGAATGAAGGAACGGGAAGCGAAGAACAGGAGGTTGCACTGACCGTGGACGGGGAAGAAGTTGACAGTAAAACCATCGAACTTGGGGAGGATATCGAAGATGACCTCACCCCTGACCTGCTTGACCACGAGACTGATTTCACCCTCGAATGGGAAGCAGAGGGTGAAGGGGAAGTTGAGTTAGCGGTTGAAAGTGACGATGACTCGGATACCGCTTCGGTCGAAGTTATCGACGAGAGTGACCTCGATATCGATGCACTGCTTGAGGGCGAAAGCGAATCTGGTGGATACATTGGCTTCGAAGATGGGTCCGCTTCCGAAGCACAGGAAGAAGGATTGATTCTCCCACCGGGTGGGGACGAAGTCTCCGAACAGTCCGGTGAGTCAATTACCGTCGAAGGACTGGTTTCCGGCGACACATGGACATCAACCGATGTTGACTTCCCGACGCTGTTCGTCGAGGATGCCGAACTCGAAGCTGAGGTTACAGCTCCGCTTGGTCTCGATGGGACCTACGACCACGAAGCCGATGAGATGTCTATTGAAGGGTTGTTGCAAGTTTCCGTCGAGGGTGTGGGTTCGTTCGAATTCGAAATTGATGCGGTGACTGATTCAAGCGGGGACCTCACTGGTGAAGCCGACCTTGATAAAGAGGGCGGAAGCGTTGTCGCCGTCGATAACGAATTCCTCGCCAATGACGAGACCGGTGACGGTGTTGTCGATGCAGCAGTTGGGCTACCTGCCACTGATTCCGGTGCACAGTGGTTGTACCTGCCACTCGAGTTTGAGGCCGAGGAGGTCGACGGTGACCTTGCACTCGGAGATATGGAAGGGGAAGTGACCGACGAAGATGGGGACCCAGTCGAGGATGCAACCATCAAATTGGGTGACGAAGCCGATACGCGGACGAATGAAGACGGCGAATATGTGCTTGAAAACGTCGAAGCCGGCGAATACGATGCGACAGTTGAAGCTGAAGGCTTCGATGAAGAAACCGCCGAAGTCGAGATAGAGGAGGGTGAAACTGCGAACCAAGACTTCGAACTTGCCGCAGGTGAAGCCGAGTTCGAGATTGACCTCGACGGGGATACCGTAAACGCCGGCGACGTCGTCGAAATTGAGGGAACGGTGGAGAACGTTGGTGAATCCTCGGGAACGGTCGAGACAACGCTTGAACTGGAAGGCAAAGAGGAGTCAGAGGAACTTGAAATAGACGCCGAAGATATCGAATCCGTGACACTCACGTGGGAAACTGCTGAAGAGGATGAAGGCGAGTACACGGCAGAGTTCGAGGCAGGCGATGAAACCGTCTCTGCCGACGTCACAGTCGACGAACCACTCGATGACGAAGGTGCAGACGCAACGTTTAGCGCTGCAAGTACAGACGGGTTCATCCTGTTTACTGAAAACGAGTTCATCGATGACGAGGCACTTGCCCTCCCAACGGAAGATGACGGTAACGCCATCGAGATTGAGGGGTTAGTCGAAGATGGCGAGTGGGAATCGACCAACGTCGAATTCCCCGATATCGAAGATGAGAACCTCCCACTCCCGGCAGCCGTTGATACGCCTGGACTGGAAGGTGATATTGACACCGAGACCGGTGAAATGACGGCAGAAGGAATCCTGGAAGTTGATCTGGAGGGCAACGGATTTGAGTTCGGTATTGAGTTGACAACCGACGATAGCGGAGCGTTAGACGGCGATGCGTCGACTGACACTGTCGTGCTCGTTGATAACCAGTATACCGTCGATATGGAATCCGGTAATCCAGCTATCGACGGCTCCCTTGACCTCCCAGCCGACGACCCTGGTGAGAACTGGCTTGAACTCGAACTTGGTCTCGAAATAACTGAACTCGAAGGTGATGGGCTGCCAACCGGGACTGTCGAAGGTGTCGTTAGGGATGACAACGGAGCACCCATCGAAGACGCTGTCGTCGAATCCAGCGAAGAAGAGACAGTGACCGATGAAAATGGTGAGTACGAAATCGAGGTGCTCGCTGACGGCGATGACCTCGAAGTCACGGCCGAGGGCCATCTAGATGAGACCACTGAAGTCGATGTTGACGAAGACGAGACTGAAGAGGAAGATATCGAGTTGGTGACTGAAACGGCTGAATTCCACACTGAACTCGGTAGTGAGGAAGGACTAGTCTTTGCAACTGTCGAAAACGTCGGTGATGCTGAGGGTGAAACGACGGTCAGTCTCGAAGCAGACGGCGAATCAGTTGAAGAGGACCTCACGCTCGATGCTGGCGAAAGCGAAACCGTTGAGATGGACGTTCCGGAGGATGAGGACGTCGAAGCAACAGCCGAGGCAGGTGGCGAAGAGACAGCAGCCAGCCTCGCGACCAACGAGGACGCAGATGCTGACGACAGCGATGAATCGGACGATGACAGTGACGCTGACGTCTTCGCCGAGAGCACTGGCGGGTTCATGTTTACCGACGACGATACCATCGGCGACCTCAGCGACGATGAAATCGAAGCGCTGTTGTTCGAGGATGAGGACGGACTCGCGTTCCCACCGGTCGACCACGAGGCAACCGAAGACTGGCCAACCGGGGATAACCCAATCCAGATGGTCGGCGAAGTCGATGAGGATGCCGGAACGTGGGAAGCAACGGATGTCGAGTTCCCGGACCTCTACGTACCATCAGCAAACCTCATTGCTGATGTCGAGGCCCCGGACCTCGGTGGCGAATACGACCCTGAAAACGGTGTGATGACGGTCGAGGGTGAGATGGACGTCGATGTGCTCGAATCGGATGCTGAGTTGAACTTCGAGATTGCAGCGACAACCGAGGAAAGCGGTGCGTTGTCGGGTGAGATGGATGTCGACGAAGAAGGCGGAACCGCTGTCTTCGTTGATAACGAATACGTCATCACCGAGGAATCAGGCAGCCCAATTATCGACGCTGCGCTCGGTATCGATGAAGATGGCTCCGCTGACACCGAGGGACAAAACTGGATGCAACTGGAGATGGAACTGGAGTTTGAGCCTGACGATGCCGAAACCGATGAAACCGAGAGTGCATCTGAGTCGGAGGATGAGGATGAAGAAGCAGGTACGTTCCTGACCGCGTTCGGCCAGCTAGTTGGATTCGTTGGCCTGCTCGCTGGGGTCGTTGTAATGGCGCTTGGCGTTGCAAGCCGAGTTATCGGTGCGATTGACCCAGACTCCTGACCGTTCCGTGGATTTTCTGACCCGGTTGTCAAGGAACTCCAGTACCGACTGGTGGAAACGACTGAGCAAATTGCTCACTGGTAGCAACGTCGGGACTGTTCGATGGAACTGTACTTCGCTCGATGGGAATTCGTGATGTCAGAAGTGGAATCAGGGTTACTGTGACCCGAACTTGGACGTGAAAAGCCCTGACAGGAAGCTTCCGATGCCGCTCAATCCAGCAAGAGCAACCAGGTCGAAGGCACTAACCGGCCCTTCCTCTTCACCGTTACCGGGCCCGGCCTGACTGATAAACAATCCAGCGACAACCAGCAATACCGTTGCCCCGATGAGACAGCCCACCGCGATGAGGATGACACCTTTGTTCGTCGAGACCCGCAGGCCTTCGACTATGGCCACAATGCCAGCAACGAGCGGTGTACTCAGGCTTGCAATGAGCAGGAACGCCAGCGGTGTGTATCCTTCAACAACCTGGCGTTCTTCACCCCCAAGGTCGGACATCACCAGTGCTTCAATCCATTCCCAGGTGAACAATGCAACAAGGCCGATCCCCACCCCCACGCCGAACATGGCGAGGGTAATTCGGCTAACCACTTTCAGTGGATTCTCACCCATAGTACGATGGCTGTTCACAAGGGTGAGTAATTAAACCAACTATTTATCATAATTTTCCGATAGAGTTCTCGAAAATCGGAGTGAGTTACGGTGTGGGGAGTGTTATTTCCGTGCCGTCAGCATACACTGTCGGTTCTGTCAGGATACCATCCATATGGATTGGCGCAACCACATCTCCGCCGATACCGTGGTCGTCGCCGACTGCCAGATGGACCGTCCCACCGGCTTTTTCATCGAGGAGTACGGACCCGATGAGTTCGGTGACGGCAACGTTCGTTCCGATGCCCAGTTCGGCAAGGTTGTACGCATCGTTGCCGACTTCCTCCGCGGCGACTGCAAGCTCTTCGCTGATTTCGGGGTCGTCAACGTCAGTCACAAATCCATCTTCGACAGTGAATGTCACCGTGTGCCCGTCTTCGAGTTTCCCGTGTGGTCGAATCGTTCCATCAACGACGATGGTACCATCACCTGAGACTGGGCTGACGAAGACTTCTCCGGCAGGAAGGTTCGAGAAGTCGCCCGGTTCGTGAACGATACCCGTGTCGGGAAGCCATTCGCGGTCGCCAATTGTCAACGTGATATCCGTCCCTTGCGGTGATGTAACACGAATTTCGTCGGCGTCAGCCACCTGTTCGAGGACGTTCTCACACTCGGTCGAAATTCGTTCGTAATCTGCATCAAGTCCCATCAGAAAGACGCCATCCGTGATTCCAGGGAGGGTAGCGGCTCGCGCCCCTGCTGCAGTTGCATTCGAGCGAGCGTTGGTGTGGCTCAGGCTCTTCGTGGTCGGTGCCAGGACGACATCAGCGTGAGCCATCGCCGTCCCAACTGGTTCGGGGGGTTCGGTTCCGTGTTGTTTCCCCGGTGGGTATCTAATAACTGAAACGTCCTCTGTTACCTCCCCTGCAACCGTATACAGCGCTTCGGCGATTCCTTTCCGTTTATCGTCAGTAACGATAAGACAGCTCTCGGATGGCTGCAGGTTCATACACTGGTTAATTGCCGTCATTGCGGGCTTCCGAAGCGATTCGTTATCCATACGAATTCCTTGGATGGAGCACTTATCAGCGTTTATAATATGCAAACAATGTCGGCGCAAATCGCTGGGAGCCTTTCATTCGTTAGAGCAGACCTATTGAGACTGCCGTCGCAGTTGACCGATTGCAGGAAACGTGAGGGGTTCAGCAGCTTCAGTGTCGTATACCACGGGTCGTAACTCCGTCACGGAAGTGAGCATCGGTGAGAGAAATTCCGTCGCCGAGAGTTCCGTTACTTCGACACCACGAACGAGGTCGTTGAATGAGGGAAGGACAATCACATCCGCGCGGTTGTACACGCTGTCGCCGACAAGCAAGCATGGATGGCGCGTCCCCTCGACGGCCAGTGTCGGGTGGTCGTGTCCGATGACGTACCGGTCGGCCTGAGTTTCAGGTTCAACGTGACCGTGAGCAATAACGGTGTCTCCAGTCTGATACTCCGGCAGCAGTTTACCCGACCAGAGTGTCTCAATCAACGTATCGTGGTTTCCTGGGGTAACAATGAGGTCCGCACCAACAGCCGCTGCACTGGCTTCCAGTCTGGCAATGGTTTCTTCCGCAAGTCGCGGGATGGTATCGAACGAGTGGAGCAAATCACCGGCAATGACGACCCGCTCAGGGGTGTAACGCTGACAGAGCGTTTCGAGGCGCTTGACCATCTGGTCACCACCACCGACGGGAAGCTGGACGCCCGAAGTGGCAGCTTTCCCGATATGAAGGTCGGCAATGACGAGCGTCTTGTCGATGAGAACTGCACGGTCATCCACCGTCACACCCGTCAGTGCATCCATACATAACGTTGGACGTCCGCGTGCAAATGCTTGCTGGGATTCCGTTACCGTCCCATTCAGCTGAGAGTATCAAGAGTTATTCAGCCTCGGAACGCCAGTGTGGATATGCCATCGTTTTCATCGCGTGTCGAGCGCGTCTCGATTAGCGGTATCCGTGAAGTGTTCGAAGCAGCGGGCGAAGATGCAATCAATCTGGGACTCGGTCAGCCGGATTTTCCGACCCCATCCCATGCTCGGGAGGCAGCGATCGAAGCTATCCGGTCGGGACAGAGCGACGCCTATACCTCGAACAAGGGAACGAGAGAACTGCGTGATGCCATCGCCGAAAAATATCGGCGAGATAACGACCTCTCCGTTGACCCTGAGAATATCATTGCAACTGCAGGCGGGAGCGAAGCACTGCATATCGCACTCGAAGCACACATCGATGTCGGCGATGAGGTCATCATTCCTGACCCGGGGTTCGTCTCATACGATGCACTGACTCACCTTGCAGGTGGGACACCCGTTCCCGTTGGGCTTCGAGAGGATTTGACGCTTGACCCTGAAACCGTCGAGGCGGCAATCACACCGGATACGAAAGCGTTCATCGTCAACAGCCCAGCGAACCCGACCGGTGCCGTTCAGTCACCTGTCGACATGGAGGAATTTGCGCGAATTGCCGACGAGCACGATATCCTCTGTATCAGCGACGAAGTGTATGAACACATCGTCTTTGAGGGCGAACACCGCTCCCCGCTTGAGTTCACCGATAGCGGGAACGTGGTTGTGGTCAACGCCTGCTCGAAGAGCTATTCCATGACTGGCTGGCGGCTTGGCTGGGTCACTGGGACGCACGAACGCATTGAACGGATGCTTCGGGTACATCAGTATGCACAGGCATGTGCAAGCGCACCTGCACAGTACGCCGCAGAGGCAGCCCTCTCCGGCCCACAGGAGCCTGTACGGGAGATGGTCGAGGCCTTCGAACAACGACGTGAAGTGCTTCTCTCGGGGCTTGAGGAGATGGGGTTAACCTGCCCTGAGCCTGCCGGCGCATTCTATGCGATGCCAGAGGTTCCTGAGGGATGGGTGGATGAAGTCATCGACCGGGGCGTTGTTGTCGTTCCAGGTGACGCATTTGGTTCGCGGGGCGAAGGGTACGCTCGCATCTCTTATGCGACTGATATCGACACGATTGAGGAAGCACTCGAAATAATGGCTGAGGCGACTGCTGCGCTCAACGAATAGTTCTGGAGAGGACTTGTTAACGTCCCAGCACGCAGCGACATACACATATTCCTGCAGTCCAACTACAATCAAGCGATGGACCATCTGACACCGCATCATATCCCCTTGTACGCATCCGAACAGCAGCGACAACAGATCTGGGAGCAATGTATCGAACGAGAGCAGCCTGTCGTTGCCATCCGGGACGGCACACGAGGATATATTGTCCGGTATGATATCCAGCATCTCGGCCGCGAGTTGAACCCCGATGCGTTGAGACGGCTCCGGGAGCGAACCCGCCGGTTCAGAAACTATCCAACCGGTATCGACACGCTCTCGGAAACTGAAGGGGTCGGTGGAGAAGCAGGAGCTATCTCCGGTGATTTACACACTGAAACCGAAGAATCAGCCCGGGAACTTGCCGCAGCACTTTCTTCAATCCTGTTCGAAACGGTCTCCTGAAAAACGGACAGCGACGCCTACTTTCCGTATATCTCTTCGAGTTTCTCCTCGTAGGTTGAGAGGATATCGCGACGTTTCTTTTTCATCGACGGTGTCAGGAGATTGTTCTCCGGCGTCCACTCGTCAGGAACGAGCGCAAACTCTTTGATGGTCATGTACTTCTCGAACGTTGTGTTTGCATCGTTGACTTCCTCAGCGATGAACTCACGAACGCGCTCATCTTCAATCAACTCTTCTGCACCCGGCGGCGTTCCGACCGGCTCTTCGACAGAGGCCCACTGAATCAACGACTCGTAATGTGGCAGGTCAGTCATATCGTTCTCTTCCGCCCAGTCAGCAAGCGCCTGGAAGCTCGGTACGATGAGTGCACCGATGAACTTCTGGTCATCACCAACCACCATAATCTGTTCGACGCGTTCACGCGTCGAGAACTCGTCTTCGATTGGCTGTGGTGGAACGTTTTTCCCCGTATCCAGCACGATAAGCTGTTTCAGGCGGTCGTGGATGATGAGAAAGCCCTCGGAGGTCTGCTCGACGAGGTCACCGGTCCGGAACCACTTGCCGCTCCCAGTCCCCTCGCTTCTTTCAGCAATCGTCAGGTTGCTCTCATCCTCGGTGAAGGCACGCTCTGTCGCGCCGGGTTTGTTCCAGTAGCCATCAGTAACGTTCGGGCCGCGTACAAGCAACTCGCCGACGATGCTGTTCGGGTCTGAAAGTCTCACTTCGTCTTTGGAGCCTTTCGTTTCGTCGATAGCAACCTCGACGTTGAGAAGGGGGACACCGACCGTCCCCGGTCGAATGTCCTCCGGCGAGTTGACGGAGACGACAGGAGCAGTTTCCGTAAGGCCGTATCCTTCAACGATGTTGAGCCCCATTCCGTTGAAGATACTACAGAGTTCCTCGCTCAGACTGCCACCACCCGAAACGAAAATCTCGATATTTCCACCGAGTTCCTCCTTGATAGTCGAGTATACCAGTTTGTCTGCAAGCCCGTGTTTGAATCGCAAGAGCGTTCCTGGATTCTCCGTCTGCTGGTAGGTCTGTGCAACGCCAAGCGCCCAGTTGAAAATCCGCTGTTTGACGGAACTTTCACTCGCCTGTTCGCGCATGCTGTCGAAAATGCGCTCGTAGACGCGCGGAACGCTGGCCCCACCCTGTGGTTTGATTTTCTTGATATCCTCTGCGACCGTGTCGGTACTTTCCGCGTATCCGACCGTTCCGCCGGAGCCGAAAATGAGGAAATGACCGGCCACTCGCTCAAAGACGTGTGCAAGCGGCAAAAACGAGATTGTCGTCATGTCGCTATCGATGCTGATGCGATCCGGTTCGTTCGGGCGTGGCCCGGCACGAGCGCGGATACCGTGGAAGTTAGACCTGAAGTTCCAGTGGGTCAGCCGAACCCCTTTTGGCTGACTCGTCGTTCCTGAGGTGTAGACCAGACTGGCCAGATCGTCCGGCTGTGTCTCGTCTAACCAGCCCTGATAGGTCTCCTCATCGAAGTGTTCCTCGCCGATATCGTGCACCTCTCGGAGGGTGTAGATATCATCTCTGTCGTACTCCGATTCCGGTTCGTCGATGAGAATCATATATTCGAGGTCGAGATTCTCCTCCACCTCGAACAGTCGTTCCAGCAGCTTTTCGTTTTCGACGACCACACCCCGTGCGTCCGGGTCTCCCAGCAGATATTCCGCCTGGTTCGCTGATGAGTCCGTATACACTGTCGTTACGACACATCCCGCTGCAAGGAGCGCGAAATCCGACTGGGCCCACTCCATACGGGTATTGGCGAACATCCCCACCCGGTCCTGATGCTCAAGACCAATCTCGCGAAACCCTGTTGCGAGATTGCGAACGATATCCCGCATCTCCCGATACGTGATAGATGCGTACTCCCCGTTCGGTGCTTCGGGCACCACACCTGCCATTGTCCGGTCGTAAATCCCACCCTTGTACAGTTGTGCTTCATCATCGAGACGGCGTTCCGCGCTCGTTTCGAACAACTCGGGAATCGTCCCCTCTTCGTACATGTCGTCTTCGTACTCGTACTCCGCCGCGAGCCACTCTGGCTCTTTTATATTTGCTACCATAGTAGTTCCCTTTCGCGTTCTTTCGTGTGTACGAAACTCTCTTATAAAAAACACACTCATTCCGTTACTTCCCACGTATTCAACGCCACTACATTTGCTGAGAGGGGGATGTAGCTGTATTCAGGTTACCTATTATATTATATCATACATTAAACTCCGTCCCTGTTTGTTGCTTCGCTGAGAGCGACCGGACTGTTGGTTTTTCAGGCGTTTCCATCCGTGTCTGGGTTGTACCGAAGGGGAGCAGTTATTACAACGAATCCGCTAACCCCGTGCATGGCCAAGTACTCGACTGGAGGGGGGGTTGATTCCGGCGATAGCTGTGAACTCTGTGGCGCGACTGGCGTCGATACCGATTCGGTACAGGTTGCTGGCGCACAGTTACAGGTCTGTAGCGACTGCGCACAACATGATGATAGCGTCAAACAATCGAGTGACTCCTCGCGCGAGGACAACCGCAAGAAACGGGCCGCACAAAATACGGCTCGAATGCACGATTCTGCGAAAGCAGATTCGTCTCACTGGGAAAGCGGTGCCGATTACGACGAGGACCAGCTTCCCTATCTGGTTTCAGACTACGGAAAACTCGTCACCGAGAAACGACAGGAGGCAGGTTACCAACTCGAAGAACTCGCTAACGAACTCAACATTGACGAGAACGATCTGTTGGCGCTCGAACAGGGGAGAGCAGTCCAGGCAGGAATCGGTGGGAGCGTCGTCTATGCCGTCGAGGAGATTCTGGATATTTCGCTGACTGACGAGTAATCAGTTTTCAAAGCACCTTTGCTCTCTCCACCCCGATAGTCGGATGTGACCGCGACGTACGATGCTATCGTCTACGATTTAGATGGGACGCTCGTCCGACTCGATGTTGACTGGGAGCAAGCCCGCGAGGAAGTTGCGGCCAAGCTCCGAGTCCGAAACATCCCAGTCGAGGATGACAGCCTCTGGACGCTACTCGAGCGGGCCACACTCGAAGGGTTCGAACGGCCAGTACACGAGACCCTCGAAGTACACGAGCGTGAGGGAGCCAGAAGTGCCCAGCGCCTGCCATTGGCTGATGAACTCCCGTTAGATGTCCCTGTCGGCGTCTGCTCGCTCAACGCCGAATCTGCCTGCCGGATTGCCCTCGAACTACACGGCCTCGACGGCTATATCGATGCCCTCGTCGGCCGTGATACCGTGTCGAACCACAAACCCCACCCCGAGCCGCTCCTGGCGACAGTCGACCGACTTGGAGCCACTCCCGCACAGACGCTTTTCATCGGCGATTCCGAAAGCGATGCCACGACGGCAAAACGTGCAGGAACGGACTTTCAGTACGTTTCAGACCGTCTCTCGTGACACCTACTCGGCTATTTTTTAGAGGGGGCACAGGAGTATCAAGCCAGAAGAGCCAAACACCCCGTAGCCCCTAGACTCTCACGTGGCAGGTCCAATTCGCTTTCGCTACTCCCCGCAATCCTGGTCTCACGACCGTGTGGAGCGCGAGCTATACCACCCACTCGAAAATAAATTTGGGGCAACATCCACCGAACCACGATATCCGCCACCACCCTCTTACGAGGCGGTTCGGCTCTCAATGGATAACGGCGACCTTGCACTGTTCGCCTGGGAGACGGACGGAAGCGGTGCCTACTGGCTTGGCAACACCGAGACGCCGAAAACGCTCTGGCGAACGGAGAAATATACCTTTGACGAATCGCCCTATCCAATCGCACGGTGGGCACAGCGAGTGCTGCTTGCGGATTTGGCGGAAACGGAGCCGTGGCTGGCTCCCTATCGCCACGTCGCCTGGTTTTTCTTGCCGGTGTTGTTTTCCAAGGATGGGAAAGAAACCAGTCGGGCCTTCTTCCGTGACCACGCATCCGGCTTTCCCGATGCGACTCGCGAGCAAGGGCTCCAGTTCTATGAAGACCTGCTAAAACCCGGGATTCTCGATGACTATCGGTATACCACAGCAACCAAACTCGGCACGAGTGACCGTCTTGACCTGGTCCGCATGCGCGCCTCGATGGCTGAGCTTAACGCAGCCAAACTCCTCTTTGACTCGGGCTATTCGTTCACCCCGGAGGTCGAACTGGATTCGGGCTACACGCTGGATTTCCGGCTGGCGGATTCCGGCCAGCTTATCGAAGTAACCCGTCCTGAGCCACCGACGCGTCGCCGTGCTGAGACGGCTGCGAGTGCAATCAAAGAAACGGTTGGTGGAAAAACTGGTAACCAGCTCTCGGCACATCAGGGTGCTGTCGTCTTTGTCGATTGCACGTCGTTCCGCGACGATGAGTGGCAGGCAATCCGTGCCGAAACGCCTTCCGTCGGCTACAATCCCGCTGTTGTCTACCGGATGCGACCGGAGAAACGGTGTGAGGGATACATTCTGGGACAGCCCGGGTTATCGCTTGACCTTGCCTGACTGATTGTCAGCCACCCCTCCCCAACCAAGCTATTTGTGGACACACGACAATCATTCAGTATGGCTACAGAAACCGCGTTTCTGGGGGAGTTGCTGGAGGATGACCAGATTGCACGGGGCGCGGATTCGCTTCGCGAACACTCGACAGACTGGGGAACCGAAGACGGTATCGAACCCGACGTCGTCGTCTATCCTGGTTCAACCGAAGATGTCTCGACGGTACTGGCTGCCGCCAACGAACACAGGGTCCCGGTCACACCGTATGCCGCCGGAACCAGTCTCGAAGGAAATCCAGTCCCCGTCGAGGGAGGAATTAGTATGAACATGACGCGGATGAACGACGTGCTTGCGGTTCGACCTGAGGATTTACAGCTTGATGTCGAACCCGGCGTGATGGGGCCAGCCATCGAGGAGGCTGCTGGCGAACACGGGCTCTTTTTTCCCCCACTCCCATCATCTGGAGATATCTCGACAATCGGCGGGATGATAGCGAACGCCGCGAGTGGCATGCAGACAGTCAAATATGGCGAGGTTGCCGACTGGGTTCGTGAACTTGAAGTCGTACTGGCGGACGGCTCAGTCATCACCGTCGGGACGAAGGCAGTGAAAACGTCCTCCGGCTACAACCTTCGGGACCTGATTATTGGGAGCGAAGGAACGCTCGGTGTCGTCACCCGTGCGACGCTCGGTCTGGCTGGGCGACCGCGACAGATTCGTGGCGGCCGTGCCCTGTTTTCTTCGCTGTCTGACGCAACCGCAGCCGTCACCGACGTGGTTCAATCGGGTGTCGATGTTGCCAAGATTGAGCTGATTGATACCGAATCCGCAATGATGTCGAACGAGTATACCGATGCTGACCTCCCTGATGTCCCCATGGTGTTCCTCGAATTCCATGCCGACCACGGCATCGATGAAGAAATCACCTATTGCGAGTCCGTACTCGCTGCACACAACCCAACCGAGTTTGAGTTAGCCGACGAAGAGACGATGGATACCCTCTGGCGCGCACGGCGTGACCTCGCCTTTGCTATCCGGAGCTGGAATCTAGACCTACAGCCGTTGGTTCCGGGTGACGTGACCGTCCCAATCAGCGAGTACGGACCGACCATCGAGTACATCAAATCGCTCGAAGATGAACACAACCTGCTCATGCCATGTTTCGGACACGCTGGCGATGGCAACATCCATTACACTGTTCTCGTTGACCCGACTGAAGCGGACGAGGTCGAACGGGGGAAACAAGCCTATTCGGATATCGTCGACTACGCGCTGTCAGTCGGTGGGACAGCCACGGGGGAACACGGCATCGGCATCGGCAAGCGCGAGTATCTCGAACGCGAACATGGAGACGATGCCGTGGCCCTGATGCAACGAGTCAAAGATGTCTTTGACCCCAACGGGATTTTGAATCCGGGGAAAATCTTCCCAGAAGATGGCGAGTGGCAGCGGGCAGACCAATCAGGATACACCGAATAATCCCGGCGGATGGACGGTCTCGTGCGGTACTGTATGAGAAGATTCTTCCCACTGGGTGACCCACCTTGGATGTATGAGTGAATACACAATTACCGGCCGGTGGAAAACGCCTACCGGATGGCAGGGATTCGAAAAGACGCTCGAAGCGGAAAACGAGGATGTCGCTGTTGAGCACGTGTATGCGAACTTCGGCTCCAAACACGGCCTCAAACGGACACAGGTCGACATCGACGAGGTATCAGCATGAGCCTCGGTGGTGGCGGAGGCGGCGGCCAGCTGCAGGAGCTTGCCTCACAGATTGAACAGCTCGAAGAGGCACAGCAGGCGCTTCAAAACGAAATAGAGCAGCTCCGAGACGAGCAAAGTGAGATCAGCGAAGCGATTGACGCTATCGACCACCTCGAAACGGGCGCAACCGTGCAGGTTCCAGTCGGTGGCGGGGCCTATGTTCGAGCCGAGATTGAAGATATGGACGAGGTCATCGTCGAACTCGGTGCCGATTACGCTGCCGAATGCAACAGCGACGAAGCCACCGAGACGCTCTCGTCGAAACAGGATGCACTCGACGACCGTATCGAGGAAATTCAGGCAGAAATTTCGGATATCGAGAACGAATCCAAACAGCTCGAAGAACGCGCACAGCAACTGCAGACACAGCAGATGCAGCAGATGCAACAGCAGATGCAACAACAGGACGAGTAAGGTTCGATGTTCGAGGGTCTGAAAGACAAACTCAACCGGTTCAGTGAGGACGCCTCCGAAGATATCGAGG
>LKMJ01001437.1_pt1 | contig 20980 bp, 13 predicted proteins | sample 643391 | NCBI WGS metagenome assembly LKMJ01 (sample SAMN04112250, study PRJNA286221) | soda lake metagenome | biome: soda lake; feature: Kulunda Steppe; material: water; isolation source: sample PL-Br10 brine of Picturesque Lake | place: Russia: Kulunda steppe | collected 2010-07
GGATACAACTGACACTCGGTGATGTTGGTATCACTGTCCAGGAAGTGAGCGAAGCGGATTCGAGTAGCGAGTGTCCCGAGTGTGGAAGTAGTGATGTGACTCGCAATGGCGATTCGTTCCGGTGTCACCACTGCGAGCTAGACGCTCACAGCGACGTAGCAGGAGCGTGGAACATCGTGCAGTCTGAAGTAGGGCCGATGGCCCGGCCCGCTGCCCTGTCTGCTGAACGCGACAGGGACGCACCCCAAGAGGGAGCGTACTGGCAGTGGAACGAACACGACTGGATACCTGCTGATTTTGGGGAACAGTCGCGTTCATTTGACCAACCCAGCCTCAGCAAACCCGTAAGTTGACAGCCGGGGTAATCGAACTGGTTGGATTACCCACGGAGGAATCCTCGCGCTTCAGCGCGGGGAGGAGGTCAAACGGACACAGCTCATGAGGCCGGCAGAGCGCATTCGACAGCTCGAATTGCTGACGCTCCCATTCAAACGGATCGACAGCGGTGGGGATGTGGAGCCAGCGATGGACGCGTTGCGCCGACTTCTCCCCGAAGTCACCGAGGTATTGATCGACAAGCGAGATCAGGCAATGGCACAGCGTCTGCATACGCTTCGCTGTGAGGGCCACGACGTGGTCGCAGTAATTGGTGCAGGCCACCATCTCGGGATCAAACGTGCACTCGATGCACTCGAAGCGAGAGATGCCGAGCCTGTTATGACTGTTCCGATCAGGTCGCCCAATCCACCCACGACTGAAATACCCGTCGAGTGAATTTCTCGCAGCGAAACTGGGCGACGTACTTTTATCAAGTCTGGTATGACGTTTTTGTATGCGTCCACGATTGGCTCTCACGCGTAGCGGGGATGGTGTGCAGACGAGCACTCGAAGCCGGCGCGGGTTTTTGGCCGGTGCCGCTGCAACAACGGCGATGCTTGCTGGCTGTATCAGTGGCGACGATACCGACGACTCAAATGACGAGGAAGAAAACGGCGACGAGGGGGACGCCGAAGATGGATTGACAGCGGACCCAGCCTACGCGGAGTGGCTGACAACTGAAGACGACTGGCTGTTTCTGGCCTACGCTAACTTCGACACCGCCACGCCTAGCGACGAAGGCGAGTTGACTTTCGATCCGGATGAGGAGGTCGACGATCCGCTGGTGACATACCCGCTCGATGTTGGGGGTGCGAGTATCGGTCTGTTCTCACTTGGCCTTTGGGCTGCCGACCTGTTCGCAGTGGTTGATCCCGAGGAAGAGTCCGAATCGGAAGCGAGCGATCTACTCGTAGTCAATGGTACTGTCATCGTCCGGGGTACGTTCAACACTGACGAACTCAACGAGTGGTTGACTGATGACTCGGAGCCGTTCACTGCCACCTACGAGCAGACGGGTGAAATCCGTGGCTACGACCGCTACGACCCCGATGAAGTGCCTGAAGGGGTGGAGGATGCACCGGTGGTCGCCGTTGATGAAGAAACACTGTTACTCGACAGCGACGCCGACCGACTGGAGCAGGTCGCTTCCGTCGGAGATGGCGACCAATCGTCGGCAACCGAAGAAGACGAAACAATCGCATGGCTCGTCGAGCAGGTCGGTGACGGTGATATCGTGACCGGTCAGGTCGGGCCAGTACCGACATCGGAGTTCGATCCCGAGGAGTTCCTCGATAATGGACTTTCCTTCCAGCCTGCTGACGGCGAGGATGTACTCGCGGCCGCGACGTTCGATCCTGACGCAGGCGAACTCGATGCCCACTTTGCGCTCGCTGCCGACGACCTTGACGAAGCGACCAGCCAGACGGTCGAAGACGAGTTTGGCACAGCGGGTTCTGACCGCTCTGTCTCGACCGACGATGACCGTCTCACTGCGAGTGCGACCTACGACGCCGATGACATTGGTGCTGGAGTCGACGAAGAACGCGGGGAACTTTCACAAGCAGAAGCCGAAGAACTCGTGTCGATGGATGCACTTGAGTTCCGGTACGAACCGCCAGTCGACGACTCTTTCGGTGAGCTCTGGATTGACGTCGTCGAGGAGACGGATGCGGCTGCGCTTCGGGCCGAAGCCGACTCGGGCGCGTTCAACGAAATCGGCCCGCAAGAAGGAACCGTCGATACCGGATTCAGTCTACCGGTACAGGTTGATCCAGACGGCGACGAGGTGACTGTCTTTGCGGTCGACGAAGCGGATGCCGCCGGCGAACTGGTGAGTAAGCAGGTTCCAACTGACGAGCTTTCTTCGGACGAGGTTGAGCAGTCCGTTCCAGCGGATGCACTGGAGTTCCAGTATGACTCGCCGGAAGCTGGCGACTTTGGAAGTCTCTCCATCGAGGTGGCCTCTGATACCGAGGCCGAGATCATCGTTGCGCAGCCTCGGGAAGCACCCGGCAGTTTCTCCGATGGCGTGGGTTCACTCGATGCAGATGAACCAGTTGAAACGGGCACATCTTTGCAGGTCGCTGTTGATCCGGACGGTGACGAGGTGATTGTCTTTGCGACCGTCGACGGAGCCACCGGCGAGGTTACCCGCTGGGAAGGTCCCTGATTCTAGATGTCCCGTCGGATGAACAAGACGAGAGAAACCCCGACGAGAACAGCAAACGTCACCAACAGGATTCCTGCATCGACGAGCGCGTACTCCTCGTGAACGAGGATTGCCGTCTCGTCGAAGTACTGCTGTGGTGTGAGGTATCCGACCCACTCGAAATCTGGGTCCATGTTGGAAACTCCTTCGACAAGCCAGAGAACGACAACCAGACTTAGGGCGGTCGCTCTGGCGGTCCGCACGTAGTCGACGACGACAGAGAGCACGAGTCCAATCCCGGCACAGACAAGCAAATATGGAACCGAGAGCAGATGGACCATCGCGAGGGCAACCGGATTCAGCGTCTCGTCGATGATAACTGATCCCGTGTAGACGATGGTTGCAACCCCAACGTTCAACACGACAAGTGGCACCCAGAGTGATGCGACTTTCTGGAGCAACACTGACTCGCGAGATACTGGATTCGACAGCAGTAGATCCATCCGGCGCTTTTCGATATCTCCGACGATCATGCCTGCGCCGATGTACGCGAAGTACACGCCGAGAAGGACAACCCAGAAAAACGAGTAAATCTCCGCTGCAATGAACCCCTCGATGGTGTGGAGTGCGTCCATGCCGAAGAAATTGAACATCCACTCGGGAAACGCTTCAGCGAGTTCTTCGGCATCCTCGGAGAACCCCGGGAAAATCGAGTAGTACATGGCTGCCAGCAGTCCGAACACGCCAGTTAGAATAAGTGGTCCGCGGAGTCGTTTCCGGGACTCGATTCGTAGAATTGCTGTCGTCCAGTTTTCGCTGCCGTATCTTTTTTTGTCCCCGGACATTTCAGATGTCCCTCCGTGTAAAAATGACGATTGCAAGACCGATCAGAGCCACGAACGCCCCAAGCAAAAGCGCCACGTCACCGAGTGGGTACTCTTCGTGGATGAGAATCGCTGCCGGATCGAAGTACCGACTCGGCGTAAGTTCACCGATCCACTCTATGTCGGGGTCCATCTCGGAGAGGCCGTCGACCAGCCAGAGCAAAAAGACTGCACCCAACGAACCGGTCTGGGCACTTTCGGGCCGGTCGAGTACGACCGAGAGAACGACACCGATTCCGGCACAGACTAGTAGATATGGAATCGAAAGCAGGTGTGCCATCGCCAGCACAACGGGGTCGAGCGACTCATCAAGCAGTACCGACCCGCCATACAGGACGAGAAACAGGACACTGTTTATGACAAACAGCGGAACCCAAAGCGAGCCGACTTTCTGGAGGATGACTGACTCACGCGAGACGGGATTCGAAAGAAGCAGATCCATCCGGCGCTCTTGGATATCTCTGGCGACCATTCCGCCGCCGAGATACGCGAAATACACGCCGAGGAAGACAACCCAGACGAAAGGAAACACGTAGGAGCCGAGAAACCCTTCCAGTGTGTGCAATTGCTCGAAACCGAACAACCCGGTGAAATGCTCCGGGAGGGCTTGCTCGATAGTTTCGGCTTCCTCTGCCATGGCCGGAAACACCGCAAGAAAGAAAACCGAGAGCAAGGCAAACACGCCCGTAAGGACGAGAGAGCTACGCACCAGCCGTCTCGATTCAATGCGTAGAATCGCCGTCATTGGTTCCTCGCCGCCGAAGTCTCACCGTAGTAGTGTTTGAAAATGTCGTCTAGCTGTGGGTCGGTAATGTCGACATCCTGCACGTCGAACGTGACCAGATGTTCAAGCAGCGCTTTCGCCTCGCCTGTGTACGTGAACTGAATGCTCCCATCGGTGGTTTCGACATCGACCATCTCCTCCGTGACGAACTCCTCTTCACCGACTGGTGTAGCCAGACGAACTCGTACGTGTTTGCCGCTCCGCTTGAGCAGCGTTTCGATATCCTCGAGAGCGACAATTTTCCCGCTTCGAATAATCCCGACGCGGTCGGCAACCCGCTGTACCTCGCTTAGAATGTGCGAGGAAAAGAAAATCGTCTTGCCAGCGTCACGCTCTGCTTCGAGAAACTTGTGAAGTCGGTCTTGTTTGAGTGGGTCAAGTCCTGCTGTTGGCTCGTCCATGATGACCAACTCCGGATCGTGCATGAACGCCTGGATGATACCGAGCATCCGCTGGTTCCCCGACGAGTAGGTCTCTATGGGTCGGTCGAGTGGTGGTGTGAACAACTCAAGTAACTCTTCTCGGCGCTCGTCTCCGCGCATTCGGGCAAAGTAGTTGAGTGCCTCCCGACCGGTCAGTCGCTCCTCGAACCCGAGCGTATCCGGGAGATAGCCGAGGTCGACCTTTGCGTCGGTGAATGCGTGTCGGTCACGGATATCGACGCCGAGCACCTCCGCTGTCCCTGCCGTTGGCTTGATGAGTCCGAGCAGCAGTCGAATCGTCGTTGTTTTCCCGGCCCCATTCGGCCCAAGGTAGCCGAATATCTCCCCCTCCTCGACGTCGAACGTCACGCCCTCGTTGGCGACGACGTCGCCATAGTGTTTGGTGAGGTTGTCGATTTCTATCGTACTCATACTTGTATTTGACTGGGGTTCGAAATAAGAGTGACAGCCAGTTCCCTCGCTGTAGTGTTTGTCACCGGCTGACGTGACCCGTTCCGAGAATAACTCACTAATAAGATTTATAACCTGCTCCGAGGCGTCAGTGTCACTGCTCCCTGAATGAGAAACTCTGATTCGGTTAACTCTCTTCGCACACAAAGTGTACTGTATGAATTTCGACGAGTTCATCGGCCAACTCCAGCACCGACTCGAACTCTCAGGAACCGGTGAGAAAGTCTGGGCAATTCGCGTGACGCTCATGACGCTGGGACAGTGCCTTCCGGAAGGGAATACCGAAGACTTCGTTGCATCGTTGCCGATGGAGATCAGGTGGTATCTGACCGGTGCCGTCCACGAACACGGCCAGCGCTCTGACAGCGTGGGAGTTCGTAAAGCGCGTGAGTGAAATCGAGAACACCGATCCTCCGGGGGCAGTACATCACGCCCGGATTGTCGTTGACTTCACACACTCGGTGGTTCTCGAGTCGGATTTCCATCAACTCCGAAATCAGCTTTCCGAAAGTGAGGATGATGAGAACTGGCGCAAACTGTTTGAGATCGCCGACGCCGGTAGTTGGAGCGACGCTCACGAACCAAACAGGTGGCGGACCACAACCGGATAGCTAATTCTTTTGGGCAGTCTTTCGGCGCTTCGTTGACCCCGTGTGAACCACCCATTTCAGAATTTGATATTATTATTGTTGAGAACTCGAACAATGTAAGGTATCAGATACAAACTGTACTTCTCTTTCTTTTCTGCAATGTATCTCAACTTTATTTCTTTACTAATTTTGACGAAATATTCTTCCAGAGGCCACAGGATGGGGGATTAGATGATATTGTCAGTACCCCATTGAGTAGGCTGGATTAACAAAAAACAGCTCTCACGTTTCTGGCCATTCACATAGGTTTATATGTATCGAGATATCATATATTGGCAAGAGAGACAAGAGTACAAATGATCGGCACAAAAAAACAACGAGGGAGCAAAATCCGGATGAATAGGACGAGGACAGCGATTTTTCTTGCATCACTTATTTTATTGGGGGCGCTGGCTGCGTTTGCAGTTGGGTCGGCGGCAGCAAGCGGGACAGCTGAGACGGAAACGCAGTATGACACAGAAGCGTCCGCAGTTGCTGTCGAGCAGGTTCAGGCCCAGCCTGGTGCAAGCCCAGTGCTAGCCGATGATAATGTCAATATTCCTCCGGAAGCCTATTTTGAAGACGAAGACTGGGGAATTTTCCCTGAAGACGGTGAGCTAGAAGAAGGTGATGGCGCAGTCGATATCGGAATTACAGCACAGGATTTGGGTGCTGATCCAGGTTTACTTGATTTTGCAGACGGTGAAATAACGAGTTTCAAATTCGATGTGCGGTACGATTCGGAGAAACTCGAACTTACTGATACACAGGAAGCAGGGATTATTGACGCAACTGTTGAAGAAGGACCGGGTAGCTGGGAAGTCGATGAGTATGCCGATGGTCACGTTGGCCTGTACTGGTATCTCGACATTGGCTTCGACGAAATCACCGACCAACTGTTCGGTGACGACGATGACCAGCCAGATATCGAATTCCTCGAATTCGACGGTGACGAACTGGTTGAACTCACATTCGAGCCAACCGACGAGGCTGAAGAAGGTGATGTTGCAGAAGTCGAGATGCTCTCAAATGATATCGCGCACGGAGACTACGACGAACCGACCGTCTGGGGCGGTTATACCGGACTCTCGGATTATGACACAGACAATATCTGGTGGGGAAGCGGTGAGATAGAGGTCGTTCCGGAATCAGTCGAACCGACCCTCGAAGGTGCTGATGGAACCTTCGTCGCCGAAAGCACCGGTGGCTACATTGATTTCGGTCAGGAAGATGACCCTGGTGAAGACGAAGACACACTCGCTACCTTCCCTGACCGCGCGGATGAAAACCCAATCGAGATCGAAGGTGACTTTTCGAGCGAAGATAACGAGTGGAAAGCTGACCCCGATGAGCAAGAAGTTAACTTCCCGATTATCGATGCCGGGGACTCAAATGCTGACACTGAAGTTGCCTTCGACGACCTCGTTGGCGGTGAGATCGATATCGAAGACGACGAAATGACGATGGAGGCCGATACGGAGGTTATCGTTGACCTCGTCGATGAGGACTTCGGCTTCGAGTTCGAGGCAGTGACCGGAGAAAGTGGTGAACTTGAAGGCGATGTTGATTTCAGCGGTGTCGATCCTGACACACTCGAAGGCACCGGCGAAGCCCAACTCGTCAGCAATGACTTCGTTGTCAATGAAGATGAGCAAGAAGATGTCAACGACCTTCGGGATGAAGCAAACCTCGAACGGGACGGTGACTGGGTTGCTGATGAAGAAGGCGAGAACTACATCGTCTTCGATTTCGAGTTCGAATTCGAGGAATTTGTCGGTGTTGAAAGCGCACTCGAAGGTGACGTTGTCGATGAGAGCGGCGACCCACTCGAAGATGCAAGTGTTGATATCGTCGATTCCGCCGGTGACGAAATCGTGACTGGCTCCGATGGTAGCTTCGAACTGGGAGGTCTTGAACCGGGTACGTGGGATGTCCGCGTGAACGCAGAAGGCTACGAACCACTCGAAGAGACGATCACGTTCGAAGAACTCGAAACAGTCGAAGAAACGTTCGAACTCGAAGAAAATGACGTGAACTTCGAAGTCGAGATGGAGGATACTGACGACGAAATCGAAGAAGATGAATCGCTGTTCGTGCGTGCAGAGGTTGCAAACACCGAGGATGGTGTCGATGAACAAGATATCGAGCTACTCGTCGATGGTGACACGGTCGATTCCGAGACAGTCGAACTCGGCGAAGAAATCGAGGATGACGTGACACCGGATACCTTCGACACCGAAACAGATGTTGACCTCGAATGGGACGCTGACGGTTACGACGCCGGTGAGTACGAGGTTGAAGTCAGTAGCGATAACGATGCTGATGCGACCGATGTCGAAATCGTCGACGAGGTCGCAGTTGATGCAATCTTCGATGCTGAACTCAAACAGGGCAGCTACGTTGCCTTCGGTGTCGATTCCTTAGATGAAGCCGAAGACGAAGATGAACACATCCTTCTCCCACCACAAGAGGAAGGTGATGATGCACTCGTTGTGAACGGCCAAGTCACTGACGAGCAGTGGGATGCGAGTGCTGGCGACATCGCGTTCCCGGATTTCGAAGCACTCGGCTTCGGTGCCGAACCTGATGTCCCCCTCGGACTTGAAGGGACACTCGACCCCGAGAGCGGCGAGATGACACTCGAAGGTGAGTTCGAGGTCGAAGTGCCTGATGTCGGTGCGACCCTCCAGTTCGATACTGATGCGACGACCGATGACAGCGGCGACATGACTGGCAGTGCGGACCTTAGCGACGACGGCGGGACCGTTGAACTGGTTGCAAACGAGTTCGAGGTGCCTGAAACGGGTGCAGATGTGGTCGATGACCAACTTGAGCCGCCAGTTCCCGAAGGTGATAGCTACCTCTTCCTCGAGATGGACGTCAACATTCAGGATGTCGATGGTCCGCTGACCGAGGGGAACGTTGAAGGTGTTGTCACTGACGATGCTGGCAACCCTGTCGAGGGTGCAACCGTAAGCATCGAGGACGAACCAGGTGAAGCGACGACGAACGAAGACGGAGAATACGAACTCACCGGTGTGAGCACGGGCACACAAGAGCTTGTCATCGAAGCCGAAGCAATTGAAGATGATTCGGTCACCGTCGATGTCGAAGAAGATGAAACCATCGAGGAGTCTGTCGAAGTCGAAGGTGCTGACCCAGAATTCGAACTTTCCGCTGAAGGTGACTCTGCGATGGCCGGTGACTCACTTGAGATTGGTGGCACCGTCGATAATGTCGGCGCTGGTGCTGGTGAAGTCGACGTCGAACTTTGGGCCGAAACCGAAGATGGTGAGATCTTGATCGAGGAGACGGCGACTGAAATGCTCGAAGGCGGAGAGTCGGTCGACATCTCCGAGACAATCGAGACTGACGAAGAGATGGTCGGTGATGGCACCGCCACACTCGAAGCCAACGGCGAATCAGACGAAGCTGACCTCGAAATCGATGAACCAATCGAAGGCGGACCTGATGCGTTCATCGAGATGAGCAACACCGGTGACGGATACATCTCCTTCGATGAAGACAACGAAGATGAGGCAATCGAGGAAGGCCTCGAGTTCCCAGCAGATGAGATCACCATCGAAGGTGAGGTCTTCGATGACCAGTGGCAGGCCACCGCAGTGGAGTTCCCAACACTCGATGCTGACGTTACGACAGCCGAAGTCGAAGCGAGCGATATTGGCGGTGACATCGATACAGAAACCGGAGACATGACACTTGCTGGTGATCTGGCGGTCGATGTCGACCTCGGTGGTGACCCATTCGAATTCGGCATTGACGCGACGACCGGCGATAGTGGTGCGTTGAGTGGCAGTTCGGACCTAGCGGATGACGGTGGCTCCGTGACATTCGTCGATAACGAGTACACTGTCAACGACGAAACCGGCGATGGTGCAGTGGACACGACACTCGGTCTCCCAATAGAAGATCCGGGACTTGCCTGGATCGAACTTAGCCTCGATGCCGAGCTGGAAGATGCAGATGATGCAGGACCGACCGGTGACATAGAAGGCGAGGTGACAGACGAAGATGGTGAGCCAATCGAGGATGCAACGGTCGATGTTGTTGACGAAACAGGAGACGGAACGACTGACGGTGACGGTGAATACAGCATCGAACGCGTCGACACTGGCAGCTACGAACTTGCTGTCGACGCAACCGGCTACGAAGATGCGACAGCAGAAGTCGATGTCGAAGAAGATGAGACCGTCGAGCAGCCATTCGAACTCGAAGCAGGTGAACCCGAGTTCGAATCCGAAGAAGTCGAAGTTGAAGAGGCAACACCAGGCGAGACGGTGACTGCAAGCGCAACCGTCACCAACACTGGTAATGGAATCGGAACTGAAGAAATTACTTTCTCGGTCGGTGACGAAGAAGTGACCGAGGAAGTCGAACTCGAACCCGGTGAAGAAGAGGAGGTGACTGTGGAGTGGGAGACTGACGAAGATGACGCTGGCACGCACGCAGCCTCGCTCGCTGTCGGTGACGAAGAACCCGAAGAAAGTGAAGAAGTTGAAGTTGAAGACGAAGAGGAGCCAGATAACGCCATCTTGATCGAAGGAGATGACGGCTACGTTGCCTTCAGCCAGGGCAGCGAAGGTGACGCAGAAACTGATGGGCTCGAAATCGATGGGTTCACAATTTCCGGTGAAATCGACGAGGAAGACGGAACGTTCGAAGCTGACGACGTGAGCTTCGAGAACATAGACGAACCAGCTGAAGCAGCTATCACGTCCCCTGATGGATTCGAAGGAGAAATTGATACAGACACTGGCGAACTCGAAATGACTGGCACTCTGAATGCTGACCCTGTCGACCTTGATGAAGAATTCGACTTCGAAGTAACGCTGACGACTGGCGAAAGCGGTGACCTAAGTGGAGATGCCTCTTTCGACAGTGATGCTGAAGAAGGTGACGCAACACTCGTTGCGAACGAGTTCAGCGTCGATGAAACCGGTGGTGCTGCCGTTGACGAAACTCTCGGCCTGCCAAGTGATACCGGTGAATCCTGGCTCTCACTGGACGCAGACGTCTCGATTACGACTGCAGATGAAGCTGACGCAGCTGGCGGTGGCGACGGCGACGGCGACGGCGACGGTGACGAAGAAGAAGAGACAGAAGCTGAAGCAACCTTCCTCACCAGCCTCGGACTGCTCGGTGGCATTGCTGGTGTGGGCGCAGCGGGACTGCTCTTGCTTGTCAACCTTGCATCCCGCTTTATGAGTGCAGTCGATCCTGATCCTGACAGCTAAACTTACCGCGTTTTTCTCAATCCGTTTGCGAACTTTCTGATTGTTCTATCCTGTCAGATGTGACTTTATCACATCACGTCCGGTCGGATATATTTTATTTATCGTACTGATTCGAACTGCTTCGTGTGAGTGGGTCACAGCCGTAAACTCCTATTTCGATTTTTTCTATTCATATAAATTTATATGTATAGGAAATACATATAATGCTAACTTTGGGTACGGGAGCAGATATGGAAAGCACATATAAGGAGTTAGGGCGCATAGCGTTGACGAATAACAACAAAGCCGTGGCGATTGTACTTTTTTCAGTTCTTCTGTGCAGTTTAGGGGCTGTTTTCGCAGTCGACACAGCAGGAGCAAGTGAGCAGACAAAGAGTTCTGACATCCAGCTTGATGTCGAACCCGAGATAGAGACCGAACTCGCCTCGGCACAGGCTGGGCCACCAACACCAGTCGTTGCAGACAGTGAAACGTCGATCGATGACGATGCGTTCCGTGAGTACGACTGGGGGATCGTCCCCGAAGACGCTGAAGTTGAGGCAGCAAACGACACCGTCGATGTCGCAATTACAGCACAGGATCTTGGTGCTGATCCGGGGCTGACTGACATTGCCGATGGTGATGTCACAAGCTTCCGGTTCGATGTCGAGTACGATGAGAGTGTGCTTGATTTCACGGGTGACGTCGATCTAATCGCAGGTGCGATCAGTGCAACGGACAATGAGGATGATGCCTTTGACTACGAACACCACGATGGCTCGGTCACCGCCGACTGGTACGTTGATATCGGACTGGGTGATGTCCGCGAGCTTTTCAGCGAGCTATTGGACGATGATGGCGTTGAGGACCCGTTCCCCGAATTTGATGATGAACCATTGATTGCACTCGAATTCGAGCCAACAGCATCTGCCGAAGCTGGTGATGTTTCTGAAATCAGCATCGATTCTGAGGACACACAACACTCAGAACACGATGAACCGACAGTCTGGGGTGGGCTGACTGGACTCTCGGATTACGACAGTGATAACGTCTGGTGGGGTGACGGCGAAGTCGAGATCGTTCCGGAATCACTGGACCCAGCTATTGACGGTGCCGATGGTTCTTTCGATGCGACCGGTGACGGTGGGTACATCGATTTCGGCCAGCCAGAAGATCCTGGTGAAACTGAAGACACACTTGCAACATTCCCCGACAGCGACGCTGGCGAACAGATTCAGGTCGAAGCTGATTTCATCTCCGAAGATGGGCAGTGGCGAGCAGAACCTGACGATGTTGATTTCCCCGAAATCGAAGCCGGTGAAGATGACGCTCCCGCTCGGGTGGTTGTCGATTCACCACTCGAAGGAGAGATTGATCTCGAAGACGGGTCGATGACTGGTGGTGGCGATATGACCGTAGAGGTGAATGCTGTCGATGAGGACTACAGCTTTTCATTCGATGCAACGACCGACCAGAGCGGCGAACTTGAAGGTAATGTCGGACAGATGGATGTCGACCCCGAAACACTCGATGGGGCTGGTGAGGTCACACTCGTCGATAACGAACTCGTCGTCCTTGAAGACGAAAATGCAGACGTGGATATTCTTCGTGATGATGCAAACCTGGAGCGAGACGGTGAGTGGGCTGCTGACGAAGAGGGGATGAACTACCTCGTCTTCGATCTCATCATGGACTTTGAGGAGTTCGTCGGGGAAGATAGCACACTCGCAGGCGAGGTCGTCGATAGTGCCGGAGAGCCAATCGAAAATGCGAGTGTCGATCTGGTTGATTCTTTCGGTGACGACATGGTCACCGGCGACAGTGGCAGCTTCGAAATTGATGGTTTCGATCCCGATACGTGGGATGTCCGCGTGAATGCAGAAGGCTACGAGCCAGTTGAGGACCGGATCACATTCGAGCCGCTAGAGACGACAGAGCGGACCTTCGAACTCGAAGAACATGACGCGAACTTCGACGTCGAAATAAACGCTGATGATGAACTTGCGGAGGGAGAGACACTTCCAGTGAGTACAACGATTGAAAATACTGATGACGGTGTCGACGAGCAGACAATCGAATTGACCGTCGACGGTGAGACCGTCGATTCTAAGACAGTCACACTCGGTGAAGACATCGACGATGACGTGACACCAGATCTTTTCGATAGCGAGACGGGAGTCAACTTCCAGTGGGAGGCTCCCGAAGAAGGTGAGTACGAACTTGCAGTCGAGAGTGAGGACGACACTGATTCGATAGACGTCACAGTCGTCGGTGAAGATGATATCGACATCGATGCGATCATGAACGTCGAATTCCAGCACGGCAGCTACTTCGCGTTCAATGTCGATGACCTCGAAGAAGCCCAGCCAGCCGAAGAAGGTGTCCATCTCCCACCACAGGATGAAGACGGCAGTCCGCTTACGTTCCGTGCCGAAGTCGTTGACGGCGAGTGGAGTGCAGGTCCCGATGATATCACGTTCCCTGATTTCGAAGCACTCGGGTTCGGGGCTGAACCGGACATTCCACTCGGTCTCGAAGGTGAGATCGATACCGAAAACGGCGAGATGACCCTAGAGGGTGAGTTCGATGTCGATGTTCCCGATGTCAGTGCGAACCTGGCGTTCGATGCTGAATCCACGACCGGTGATAGTGGTATAATGAGTGGAGATGCAGACCTCGCAGAGGATGGTGGTACTGTCGAACTCGTTGCGAATGATTTCACACTCCCGAGTACGGGAAGTGACGATATCGACCAGATCCTCGAACCACCGGTCGACGAAGACCTGAACTACCTGGATATCGTGGCGGAAGTCGATATCGAGGAAATCGAGGATGAAGATGCACTCGCGGCCGGTGACATTGCGGGTGTTGTCACTGATCAGGATGGTGAGCCACTCGACAACGCGACTGTCGCCCTCGAAGATGTTCCTGGTGAAACAACGACAGGGGAAGATGGATCGTACGAACTGACCGATGTCGATACAGGATCACAGAACCTCGTCGTCTCCGATGATACCATCGAAGACGAGACAATCACAGTGGATATCGAAGAAGAGACGACTGTCGAACAGGATGTCGAAGTCGAAGTTGGTGAACCCGAGTTCGAGTACGACCTCGACAGTGCCAGCGGTGAGCCAGGCGACAATGTGACGGCGAGTGCAACGGTAACCAACACCGGTGCTGGACCCGGAACAGAGTCGGTGACGCTCTCAATCGGTGAAGAGGAAGTGACCGAGGAAGTTGACCTCGAACCTGGTGAAGAAGAGACAGTGACGGCCGCGTGGGAGACCACTGAAGACGATTCTGGTGAATTCGCTGCCAGCCTCGAAACTGAAGATGGGACCGAGGAAGCAAGCGACGAGATCGAGATCGAAGAGCTAGAGAACCAATTCGTCGCCACTGGACAGGGTGGGTTCATCGAACTCCCCGGTGAGAAAATCAGTATTCCCGGTGAAGACGAGCTTGACGATGTTGCGGCTGAGAACCCACTACAAGTTGTCGGTGAAATCGAAGACGATGGGACTTGGGAAGCATCTTCGGAAAACATTGCCTTCCCGCTGCTTGAAGCCGACAATTCTGACGCAGAAGTCACCGCCCCTGATGGTCTCGAGGGGACAATCGATGAAGACACCGGTGAGATGACTGTCAATGGAAATCTCGAAGTGAAGGCACTCTTACCCGATGACACGTTCGACTTCGATGTTGCTCTCGTGAGTGGAGAAAGCGGCGATATGAGTGGAAGTGCCGAAATCAGCGACGATACCGCGACGACGACACTCGTCGATAACGAGTTCGATGTTGCTTCATCCGATAGCGATATCATTGATGGTGACCTCGGCCTCCCAAGTGATGCCGGCGAAAGTGCGCTAGAGATTGGTTTGGCGGTCGAACTCGATGCAGATGATGACGTTACCGACGTTGCCGGCGGGGGCGGCGGTGAAGACAGTGATGAGGACGAAGAAGATGAGAATGAAGCCGGATCGAGTCTCCTAACCACCTTTGGATTACTCGGCGGTGTTGCCGGTGTGGCTGCTGCTGTCCTCCTGTTGGTTGCCACTGTCGTCGGTCGCTTCCTAGATGTTCCCCGGCCTTGACATCCCACAAAACGGTGTTCTTTGTACAGACCGGTCCGACCGTAGCGATTAGGAACCGTCCACACTAGAAGAGACGAGCTCTTCCGAGGATCACGAACCACCGGGTGCGTGGGGGACGCTACTTCTCTGTGGTACAAACCTCGAAACAACTACTATCAGGTGATCAACCCGCGTTTGTGTGGCCTGGGCACGAACGCAAGTTCAACAACCACTATGACTCGTTTTTCGGAGAAACCTGACTGCAAGCGGGGACTTTCGATCCCATAATGACGATACACCCGGACATGCTTTGCTCATACTACCAGCTGTAATTACGTGAAGATGGGACCGTACCATTCCAAGAGTGAGCGCCTCTCCACCAGCGTCTGCGTGACCGTCGATACAAACAGTGACAGCCGGCAGTATCAGGACACGTGGCACAAAAGACGGTCACCACGGTCAGCAATCACACATATTGGTTCGTGGCGCGTGATAGAGCACGCTCAGCTGTAGAGAACCTTCGACTCTCGAACGACCTAGCAGCGAGAGTGTTGTGCGGATCGACTACGGATACTGTCGCTCGCAGGTAGTGGTTGGAAGCACAGCCAGACGGAGATGAATTTATTTCGTGCCGAGGATTGACGCGCCAGCACCGACAACAAGGCTAGTCATCGCACTCAATCCAGCCAAACTCACCAGATCTGCTGCCCCGGGTCCGCCACCCCCATTCTCCTCTTCAACGCCAGTGAATCCGATGAATACACCGGCAACGAAGACCATCAACGCAGCACCGACGAAACAACCGATACCGATATACAGGGCTGTTTTGTTCTCTGTCATTCGCAGCCCCTCGAAAATACCGAGCACGCCAGCAAATATCGGTGCCGAAATCGCCGCGATAATAAGAAGCACTAACGGGACAATTCCGGCAACCATATCGAATTCAACACCCTCAAGCTCGGCAAGGACGATCGCTTCAACCCACTCCCAGACAAATAGGCTCGCTAATCCGACACCCACTCCTGCAAGCACCATTGATATTGTTATCCGTCCGAGAATTCCCTTTGGAGTCGTATCTGCCATGAATGTATAACCGTTTCACACACAGATCTAATTAATCCTCCCATTTGATGACGAAATGGCACATGGCCGGCTGAAACCAGCAAATCACCCGAGGGCGTACTCTTCTTGATAGAGTAACACGAGCATCGACAGCCCGGAGATGAGAATGAGTATCAACGCCGGGATCGCTGCGTATCCGTAGTACAGTTGCTCGTGAGCGCTCCAGACAACAGTCACCAGTGTGTTCATCCCAAGTGGGCGCAACATAATCGTCGCTGGGAGTTCTTTCATCGTCGTCAAAAAGACGAGTGCTCCGCCGGCGATGATTCCGGGTGCGATCCGCGGGAGTGTCACCCGGCGAAACGTCTCTAGTCGACCAGCATTGAGCGTGCGTGCGGCTTCCGGAAGTGTGTCGTCGATTTGCAAGACGGCAGACCGTGTTGTCCCGACTGCCTGTGGGATGAACCTGACGACGTATGCAAACACGAGCAACACAATGCTCGTTCGGTAGATCCAGGGAGTGTAGTTGGTGCCGAAAAATACCAGTGCAAGGCCGATAATGACGCCCGGAACGGCAAAGCCAATGTATGTAACCCGCTCGAATATGCGAGCGACCATCGAGTTCGACCGGGCGGAGTAATAAGCCACCGGCAGCGCAAACAGACAGGAGACGACTGCTGCGAGCACAGCCAGATACACCGAATTGACTGCGTATCCGATTTCGAAAGCAAGCGAAGGTGCCTCACCTCCAGTGCCCCGGACCAGCCACGCACTGAAGATACCGACAGGAACGACGAGTGTCACGAACGCTAACAGGCCGAGCCCACCCATCGCTGGCCATCTCCAGAGCCCAAGCCGCATCTGGCTACCTGCACTCGTCGCCCCACCGCCGACATCCTCCTCTCTGCCGAGTGCTGCCTCAAGAACCAGAATAATTGCCACTACAGCGATCAACTGTATCGAAAGCAAGGCTGCGTATGCGAGGTTTGCGAGGTCCTGCTCTTGGTAGATTACGCTCGTGAATACCTCGGTACGCATAAACGACGGCGTCCCGAAATCCGAAATCGCATATAGCGCGACGAGCAATGCCCCGGCGGCGATCCCAGGCCGGATCTGTGGCAAGACAACGCGACGAAACGCCTCGAATCGACCTGCATCGAGCGTGCGTGCGGCCTCGATGAGTGAATTATCGAGTGAGAGCAACGCGGCCCGCGTTGTCAAGAACACGTACGGGTAGGTATACAGCGTAATAATCAGTACGGAGCCCCAGAAACCTTCGATCTGTGGCGGTGTCACTCCAAACACCGAGCCAAATTCGCCATGTGGGCCAAACGCCGAGACGAACGCGAAAGCGCCGATATAGCTTGGAATGACAAGTGGCAGTGCCATCAAAATTGTCCAGAACCGCCGGTAGGGTAAGTCCGTCCGCGTCGTCAACACCGCAAGCGGCACACCAAGCAGGATCGAAAACGCGGTGACAAACAACATTAATCCGATACTCGAAAGCAGAATATCCACCGTCCGTGGCATCGTCATCAGCCACAGCGCTCGGTCGAAATCATCGAACACCGCGAGGACAGCCTGCTGGCTAATCCAGAAAAGTGGTGATGCGACGAGCACGGCGACGACTGCACTCATTAACGTAAGCGCGATTGTTGATTGCTTCTCGATGCGAGAGACAATTGGTTCCATAGAGTTAGCAAACCGGCTGCTGATGGCGCGTACAACCTGTGTAAGCCGGCTTTCTGACACGGTTATCTGTTCGGGCTCGTATTTATAAACCGTTTCATTCGTTGCCAACCTCTGGGAATCAGACTGTCAGTCCTTCTTCGTTGAGTAGATCCTGTGCGTCGTCAACATTTTCGAGATTGTTGAGGTCGAACTCTGGTGGATTAATGTCGTCGAGGGTCGGAAGGTCACCCACGTACTCGACACCGTCGACAACTGGATATTCCCCGTTTACCTCGACGAAAAATTCTTGTCCTGCCTCTTCGAGAGTGTGACGGATGAAATCTTCTGCCAGATCCTGATCACTGACGCCGGCGGTAATCGCAAGTCCGGAAACATTGAACAGACAACCCGGATCATCTCGAGTGAACGCCACATTGAGCGGTGAATCCGGGTGGTTGTTCAGAATTCGGCCGGCGTAGTACTGGTTACCAAGCGCGATATCTTGCTCCCCGTTGTGTACGGCTTCTGCTTGCTGTGAGCCACTTCCGTACGTTTCGATTTCTTGCTCTTCGACCATTTTTTGAACCCACTCACGCGTTCGATCTTCGCCTTCCATCTCCATCATCGCAACAATAAACGACCGGAACGTCCCGGAGTTTGGCCGTGTCGAGATCCGACCTTTGAAACGCTCATCTTCGGCATATTCGAAGATGTCGTCAGGGAGTTCATCAGCACTGAACTCATTTGAGTTAAACTGAATCGCCCGTACTCGGCCGGAGGCACCGACCCACTGCCCGTCCGAATCCCGGTAGTTTTCTTCGACCATATCGAGGATATCGTCTGGCAGCTCCTCGGTGAGCCCTTCTGCTTTCAGGGCTGCGAGTTCACCCGATGATTGTGTATAATAGATATCGGCAGGCGTCGAGTCTTCTTCGACGATAAGCTGACTCAACATGCCGTCACCGTATTCCGGTGTGACCTCGATCCCGTGGTCTTCTTCGATCTGCTCGAACAAGCCATCGATCTGTTCTTCCCGACGGTCGGAGTAGATTGTCAGCTCTGGATCGTCACCGATACAGCCAGCAATCGCAACTGTACTGCCAACTGCTGCGCCCGTTGCTGCAAGAAATGTTCGACGTGATTGTCCTGTCCAACCAACATCATCGGAAGTCTGCTGTTGCATACTTGGATTTAGGTCGCCCTAAAAGATAAAAAGCCTTCTATTTTTAGCCCAGCCTAAAACCGGGGATATGTTCGGCTATCCAATATTTTTGTTAGTGATTGTAGTGGTTTCGCTACTCGGGTAGATATTGGAGACCAAAAACATGTGTTGCAATCCTCTGGCTATTTGACTGTTCGAAAACTGGAAAAGTGACAGTTCCCCTCCCTATGCTGTTACGCGGTACGTTGATTTGTACGCGATCTCTGTATGGTGGCAGCTCGGGCAGACATACTCGGTGAGCTTCGTCGTTTCGTCGTTGTGGCTCATCCGTGTCCCACACTGGGTGCACTCAGGCATTACAGGTTAAAATTGTGTGGGCAACATATTAAAACATTATGGTCCTATTATCGATTATATTACCTTGGTCGATAAGTGTGAGTGATTGTACTGGAGAGAATCGACACGCTGATTTCTCTGCATACGACCTGACCAGTCAAAAGCGAGCGACTAAGCGTCGAGACAAACGCTAAAAGAAGATCAAAAGAGACCGAATTCTTATGCGAGTTTCTCTATGTTCTCGACGACAGCATCGGCGTACTCGGAGGTCGCGAGTTTTTCGCCACCTTCGATCTGTCGATGGAGGTCGTAGGTCACTTTCTTCGAAGAGATGGTCTGTTCGACACCATCTCTGACCATCTGGGCAGCGTCGTTCCAGCCCATGTATTCGAACATGAGCACACCGGAGAGCATCATCGCCGTCGGGTTGACCTTGTCCTGACCGGCGTATTTCGGTGCCGACCCGTGGACTGGTTCGGCGAGACACAGCGAGTCACCGAAGTTCGCACCCGGTGCGATGCCGAGTCCACCGATCTGAGCACCACAGGCATCGGAGATATAATCACCGTTTAGATTCATCGTCGCGAGCACGTCGTAGTTGTCCGTCCGGGTGAGAACCTGCTGGAGCATGTTATCGGCAATCCGGTCGTTGACGACGACGGCATCCGCTGGCTGTTCGCCATCGCGTTCTTCCCAGAGCGTGTCTTCGGTGATGACATCCTCACCGTATTCCTCTTCGGCGACTTCGTAACCCCAGTCACGGAAAGCCCCCTCGGTGAATTTCATGATGTTGCCCTTGTGGACGAGCGTCACCGAGTCGCGGTCGTGTTCGAGTGCGTAATCGATTGCTTTTCGGACGAGGCGTTTGGTTCCGAACTCGGTAATCGGCTTGACACCCATCCCAACGTCGCCGGGATGGATGGTGTCATCGAAGCCCATCTCCTCTTCGACGAATTCTTTGACCTGTTCGACCTCGTCGGTCCCGGCTTCCCATTCGATGCCGGCGTAGACGTCCTCGGTGTTTTCCCGGAACGTGACCATATCCATCTGTTCGGGCTTTGAAACAGGTGAGGGAACACCATCGAGGTGATAGGTTGGCCGGACGTTCGCGTAGGTGTCGAGTTTCTTCCGGAGTGCAACGTTCAGTGACCGAAAGCCCGCACCGACGGGTGTCGTCAATGGCCCCTTGATTGCGATGCGGAACTCGCGGATCGCGTTGACGGTGTCCTCGGGCAGGTTTTCACCGTATTTTTCGCGGGCGCTCTCTCCGGCGTAGGTGCGCATCCAGCTAATGTCCCGGCCAGTTGCCTGTGCGGCTGCTTCGAGTACTTTCTGTGCCGCAGGGCCGACGTCTGTCCCGATTCCATCCCCGTACAAAATCGGAATAATCGGCGTCTCCGGCACCTCAAATTCGTCCGCTTCTTCGTCGATTACCTCTACGGCTTCTCCCTCATCGGGTACCTCGATTTGGTCGAACTCCATATAATGCTACGTTCTGCGTCATGGTGTAAAGTTATGCCGCTTTCTTCGAGAGAGTCAGCGAGTGAGAATATTAATCACGCTGTGACGAGTACTAACCGTATGCCGCTTCTCGTCCATGGTGGCGCTGGCAGCAAACTTGATAATCTTTCTATTAGAAGTGCTGTTCTCGACTGTGCTGTGCAGGCTGGCGTGGACGCAAGCAACCCGCTTACTGCCGCCGTTCGTGCTGTTCGTGTGCTGGAA
>LKMJ01001438.1_pt1 | contig 20978 bp, 27 predicted proteins | sample 643391 | NCBI WGS metagenome assembly LKMJ01 (sample SAMN04112250, study PRJNA286221) | soda lake metagenome | biome: soda lake; feature: Kulunda Steppe; material: water; isolation source: sample PL-Br10 brine of Picturesque Lake | place: Russia: Kulunda steppe | collected 2010-07
AGCACGCCGCCCTTCTTTCTTGTGGCCATGCTCCTCACCTGACCGGCCCCTTGACCCTCCACAGCAGCCGGCTTGTACTGCGCATACATGCAGTTAGGTGTGCCTTGTGGGGCAAGCGCGGGGAGCGCTGCTTTCTGGGGCGCATGCCTGCAGCTGATCGGGTGGCAAGCAGCCTATGAGCACATGCGCGTCCCCAGCAAGACTGTTTTGTATTTGAGCCTGCACAGCCCCATGCTTGTGCTGCATGTGTACTTTGCACACGAATCCAATAAGCCAGAACGCGTGTGCATGTGCCAGCAGGCTGCTGCGCCGCATGCCGGTCCTACCAGCGCATTTGCCACTGCCACTGCGGTGGCACCAAGTGCATTTGATGCCATGGTTGTGAATTCCTTTTATAGAGCATTGGGTTGCATCAGAACTGCCTGGGTCAGCTGAATTGGGGCTGGGCAGCTGTTCCTGAGTGGTGCCGTGAGTCCTGCTGCATCCATCTTGAGTGTCTGTTCATTTGCTGTGAAGGGCAGCACATGGTGCCAGCCAGCAAGTCTGCCAAAGAGGGATGTAGAACGGCACTCAGCATCTTAGTGTGCTCCCAAGCACCACTGCAGACACGGCTGCTCTGCTCTTCTAGCATCTGGATAACGCCCTGGCCACCATAGCAGTAAGGGCCGCTCTGGTCTCCTAGCACACGGAATGCTCCCTTGCCACTCTAAAAGCCGGGTTCAGGAATCAACCTGCCGGAATCCAGACTGCATTGATTATGATTCAAGAGCCACACACGCGAGCCCAAGTTGATCTCAGCTCTAACCATCTGCTGCTTTGCTTACGAAGTACACGATAAAACAAACCAGTCATTGGGCTGTGGGCATTGGCAAGTTTGAAGCTGTGTGGCTGTGGGCAGGGGCACACCATCGTTCCCCTAGGTGTTGACAGTGTACAGGCTGCTTGTGAGCAGTTGCGCCGGCAAGGCACACCTCCAATCCACATACAATGACAGAACACGGCCAATCCTTGACGACACGGGCTGGTCTGCTCAGTGTGTCCACGCGCCGGCAGATACCTTGTGCTGGCCCTGTCAGCAGGATTGCCAAGCTTGTCTTCACGAAGGGCCTCAGAAAGAGAGCCCCTTCCAGTCTAGCTTGTTGCTCATAATGTCGGTGCACATGCCACCATACCCCAAAATGCGCACAGGCTACCTCCTGCGGCTGGCTTGTGCACACAGGCCTCCACAGCCCAACCAGTACACAGGCAACAACCTGTTCTTGGCATCTTACAAGGACACAGGCCCAAGCACGCACGCGCTGGGGTACGGCCACGATAGAGGGAGCAGCACATCGCAGCCACAATTTTACAGGTGCGTGCCCAAAAGCTCGGGTGAAAGCTGCAGGATAAATTCAGGTGTGGGCATATGTGCAGGACAGAGATGGGCAGGATGGCCTACCCGTTCCATGGTCAAAGGTCAGCCTGACCTCCACCCGGGGGACAGAGGAACAACTTCTGTGTGTGTGTCACCCAGTGATAGCATTCCTGTGAAGTCCACAGGGACAGACAGAGCGGGCAGTGTGGTCCATGAAAACACGTGGGCGCATGAAACCAATATTTTTTAGGGGGGTCGGGACGGATGGAATGCAAGAGGTCCATTGTGAGAAAGAGCCCATGCATTTATGCAGCCATATGAAGCAAAAAGATGCTAAGCAAGCGCCATGTCCAGGCAACCAGCGAGAGGGCCCTGATGCTCAGCACTTCCGCACAAGAGAGGACGGAGAGGTGGCATACTGCTCCAGGGTCTGTCTGTGTTGTGAAATGGAAGCCATGAGGTTTGGGCTTACTTTGCAGCAAGGTGGCTCACGCTTCTTCTAAGAGGCAAGCATCGTGAGCCAGTCCCCTTGCCTGAGAGGAAGTTTGAGGAGGCTGCATCTGCGTTTTCCCCTCTTGCTTTGCAGCTGAATCATCATGTCCCACTTCGGTGTGTCCTCTTTCACCAATGCTTGCGCAGGAGTAGTGCTGGAGGGGCATACGACGCCTATGACAACAGGACCTTGCAACCAGTCAGCACCAGAGCACCAACAGGTATGCCTGCAGACGTTCCCAAGCGCGACACCTTGCGTGTTGCAGGTGCCCCTGACAGACCCACGAGCTTCTAACTCCTCTCTCTCACGTTTGCGCATCAAGTGCACAGGCCAGAAGGCTTCCTCATAGACTGCACATCACTGGCCTACTCATAGATTTTGAGTTGTATTAGCCATAGTACAGGCAGATGGATTAACGCATCTTGCCACAAGGACAGGTGCTTGCATGCACACCCACATACTGCACAGATTTGGCCTGTCCAAGCGGCACTGAGCAAGCAATACCATACCATGGCTAGCCTTTTGTTTGTTACCTCCAGCGTGCCATGCTCAGCTGTGAAATAGGACGCGCCCATGCCCAGGGTGACCCGCTCACCTCATAGCCCAGGGTGACCCGCTCACCTCATAGCTAACAAACACCTCATGCCCAGGGTGACCCGCTCACCTCATAGCTAACAAACAGGAAACGTGGTCTGTTGTCCATGCCGAAGGTGCACACACATAACATGCGCGCACATGCACAAATAACCACAAATGCAGCGCACATTTGCAGGTGCACATGCTTGCGGCCACCCGGTGCATATTAGACACACGCGCGCACACACACGCACACACAGACACACACACACACACACACGTACACACACACACATGTACACACACATGCACACACATGTACACATCCATCCCACGCACAACCGCAGGTGCACGCGTCAAGATCACACGCAGCCTTGTATATGGCAGAGATCCCGAAGGCCAGCAGCCCCCCCTGCTGTCTTTGGGGACAGGGCTCAATGTGGACATGGACAGGCAGCAGCTGCAGCCAGTGAGTTCTGCCCATAGAAGTATTCTGCTCAGGGAAGCACGGGTCGTGGAGGTCCCCGAACTTGGTCTCACTCGGCAGGCATGGGGAGCAGAAGTGTGCGCGAGGCCATGCGCTTGGCCGCGCACTGTGCTGCAGACCTTCCTGCAGCTCTGACCATCATGTTGCTTGCTTGATTGGGAGGTCCTTTCTACCCAAATCTGACTAGGCGTGCCTGCACATGCTTGCTTCTGTTGCTCCCAAGGCGTGCCGGCACATGCTTGCTCCTAAGGGGATGCCTGCACATATGCTTGCTTCTGTTGCTCTTAAGGTGTGTTCGCACATGCTTGCTCTTTCAGCTATGCTCGCACATGCTTGCTCCTAAGGGGATGCCTACACATGCTTGCTCTCCGAAGGTGTGATTGGGCATGCTTGCTCCTGTTGCTCCTGAGGGGATGATAAATCAGGACTTATAATCCATCTGGCTCTTCAGAGGCATGAAAGCGAGCATACCTCCAATTCTATGGAAGTCGCCGCTCAATGGGCACAGGCCTCTCATGCACTCCTCGCATTCTGCCTCGGCATTCTGCCCCGTTTGCTGCAATCTGCCCCCGTGCAGCCACTCCCGCACGTGCCTTGGTATGCTGCTAGCATGCTACCAAGAGGCTGCCACAGCTAGAGAGGTGCTTTATTTCTGTGCGCAGGTTCTGCGCTTGAAGCTCAGGGACCTGGTCTCCATCAAGGTAAACCTTAGCCTTTGACTGATGGCTCATGGAGGTGCATCCCGTCTTGTATGTGCCAAAAGGCTGCAGATGTGCACCAACAGTGTATCAGCACAAAACACTTGCTTGCACCCAGCTCATTGCAGCACCGGCCCATCGTAGAGCGGCTGCTGCGTGCAATAACAACGCGATCAGCTCCCCGCCCAGAGGCTCCTGCATGCAGCGGTAAAGCTTGTGTGTGCGTGCATGTACTGCAGCATTTTAACTTGAGTGTGCGCATGCAGTGCATCTGAGCTATGAGAAAGCACACCTTTGAAGTGCAGTCTTTGCATTTTGGATCACCTTTTCCCAGCGTACAGTTATGAAAAGAGCATCAATATCCCATATGTTTTTGGCAAAATAGCACAGGATTTGGCGATCTTACCCCATGTTCATTAAGGTTTTCAGCAACCCTACTTTTTAGCCACCCATTGTCAAAGTCCTTCACAAAGCATTCTGCAATTGCCTGGCCGGAACAAATGCACCCTCCACGCATCCCTATCCCAAGACCAGTCTTGCGACTGTGCCCGTCTTCCACTTACAGTCGCTCACACGCTCTCCTAGATCTCACTGCCGTAGGCCCAGCTGCCCCTTTGTTGCCGCACAGGCGTTCCCTCAGCCCATGCTCAAGCTGTCAAAGACGCTACCTTTATGGAAGACAGGCATGTGCCTCAAGGTTTGTGCTCAAGGTGCACAGACAATGGCCAGAAACATAGGCGTTGAAGTAGTTTTTGGAGCCTGACCTGCAGCAGCACGCATTGGAACACACTTCATTTTTCTGCAGGGCACTGGATCTGCCACTTGAGACTTGGGCGCTTCCCGATTTGTCATAGTTACAGGCACCTTTTTTAAGCAATGTGGGAGGTGTTCCACTTGTATTTTAGCATCTTTATGTGCCTTCCCTCTAAAAGATCCATGCACACATCTGCTCCCTGCAGGAAAAGCATCATCAATGTGCAGGTGTCAGAAGACCATTACCCTGCAAGAGCATGTGCATCACATGCTCTACAAAGCCCCAAAATGTGTGAACACCCATGTACACTGTTTGTGCACAGCACAGCACGCAGCAGCAGCCTCAGGAGCTGCAGCAGCAGCCAAACTCCTTGTCTGCCTGCACGCAATCCAGGTGCATTATGAAGCGCCGCTCAAATATATCTCTCAGTTTTATCAGCCACCAGCGCGGCTCATGGTCAGGTGCGCCGAGGGTCAGATTCTTCCGTTCAATCTGATTCGTTCCTAGCATGCACCAAATTTTTAACACAGTTAGGTTCGAAAATGTGTAACCTCTTCTGACCTTAGGGTTTTTAATCGAGGCATTGTAGTTTTGGAATAGCCCATTGCCATTGGGAAAGTATTTATGGGGTAGTTGGGCCCCTCCTGGCCCCCCTGGGCAAAGATTCTGTTTCTGCCACCAAAATTTGACAAATGTATGTAAGAGTACAATTTTCACACATTTGTTGTGGAATGGAATTTCCCAAACTTGCATACTTAATATCCCTGGTCTTTTGCAGGTAGTCTCACGCACACCTTGCATCATACAGTGCCCTACACATTCTATCAGGTTGTCAACACCAGATTATCTCTGGTATGATTACTGAACGCCACAACATTGCATGTAGACTCATTATAAAAGCTATAGATGCAGGCTCCTTGGGGGAATGTTTTGTTCAGATGGATATTGGCAGCGAAGACCGCTTAGCCTTACAAAACCTACAAAATCCCGTAGGATCTACCAACAGAACCGTCCCAGAATGGCTCTTCCCTCGCCGGTTTCCTTCTAAGCAAAGACTTACTTCTAGCCGCCCAAATGCTACTAGTAACTGAAATACCTACTAAAAAAGAAAAAAATTACCAGATGTCCACCCTAAATATGCGTTAAGAAGTAGGACAGGGTGCAGAGGGGATAGGGGCTCTCAGCAACAGCAACAGCCTGCCAGCCTTCGTCCAGAGTCCGGAACCCCAGTCAGCTCCCACCCAAGCAGCGGCACCTCCATCTTGTAGAGGTCAAGTTCTGAGAAGATACCAGGCCTAGAAGCCAGCTTGAAGCAGCTCACCACCAGCACAGCGTGCTCTGTCAACACCTTACGAGCTGCAACCAATGTTAGCCTCCACACTATCCTTTTGGGAGTGGGAGGTACCATCTACAGCCCTTATAGTTTAGAGCTTCTGAAATGTTTCGGTCGATCCTCAGGAAGCCACCAAGCTTGCTGTGAAGCTTCATGCTCATTCGCTTCAGTATGCTCATAAACTTGTTAGTACCAGATGCGCTCTTGAGAAACCTTTTACTACAAATCATCATCAAGACCAGGAATGTGGTATTTCTAGTCATCCCCCTGATCCCCACTGACTTCTCTTGTTTTCTTTGGTGGTGGAAGAGTCATACGGTGCTTAGGCCCGAGGAGACTCTTTTTCCTTACTTGATGTAGGGAGTGCTTCACTGCCTCCGTAGTTTTTCTTTTCTTTTTCCTTGCATAGTAGGCAACAACTATGTTAGTAAGCAGAGGCTGGCTGACTGAACACGCGCTCATGAATTGAACCTGCTGGGGGGCCCAAGGCATGCTTTCATGGCTAACAAAGAGCATTGGCTTGTTGGCAGATGCATTCTTTGACAGAAGTGCTCCAGCTTTCTCATCTCCTTCCACTCTCTTCCCAAAGATTGATTTTGATCCTTTCTGAGTACCCTCCTGTCTGCTGCTTGAACAAGGCTGCGCAATAGGACAACCTCAATGCATCCTGGCTTGAGTGATCATGATGTCAACATCATGCAGCGCATAATATGGAGTGTGCATTTGTGTGATGACCTGTCTGTGTTGTACAGGCTAGACCAGAGCCCCGGCTCAGGCTTCCATGTCACCCCTCAAGGTGTTGAATTTGACCAGCAGTACCTGCGCTTGGGGCGCATCACGCTGCGCGGATCTGCAGGCATCACCTTCCCTAGGTGCGTATCTGTAATGCACAGCAAAGATATCAGGCATTGCTTACACTGTCGTGAAAAATGCTGCAGTATGCATGGATATGCAAGTGCATGGAAATTGCTTCTCAGCCTAAGGTTGCCTCATACCTTATCAGATTATAAGAATATGTGATGCTTTTATGTGTCACAATGCGCTGGCTATAGAGCATGCAAGAGTTTCTCAATCATTCTGTGCTGAGGGCTGCCAGGAGGTGATGACAGGAAGTTGGCCAGTCTTACATGCTATTCATCAATTTGCTAGTCTGCCTAGACATAAAATGTATACAAAAAAACAAACGCACTGAGGCTACTTAACATCCCAGGAAACATGTTGCTAAGGCGCCTTGGTTTCATGCTGTTATTACATCTAAATTTTGCCCCTTTCTAACGGCTGCGCAAACAATTCCTGGATGTAGGAGCATTCCCTTTGATCCAGACAATGACTCGTTTGAATTTCATGTCAATCGGCTATCAGTGAAGACACTCTGGTAAAAAAGGAGAAAGATATTATTGCTGCAGATAGCAATCAATCTAGGGCATACCTACTAAATTGGGACACGTGTTCTATTTGTTGTATTTTATGAAACAGTGCCTCTGGCTGCGTACTTGACATTAAGAACTGCTTCAGCTGAGTTTTGATGTGATCTTGCTTGGTCTCTTGAATCCGTTCGATGTCTCTAAAATACTTGTGAAAAAAGGCTCAGGGACGCGTGACTCTGAGAAATGGAGACAAGCCAAATATTGTCCTGTCCTGTCCTGTCGTGGAACAGGTGACCTGCGCGCCCCTAAGCCAGCTTGTGCTTCTTTCTCAGCCGCGTGATCTGATCCTCCGCCTTGGTTTTCACACCCTTGCATGGTGTAAAAAACAACAACATTACAATGAGAATTGTGTTGACGAAGTGCAAGAGACTGCTGCGTCCATCCAGCTAGTTGGTGACTTTCGCAAATGCAGGATCAGTTCAAGTAGGTAAGAGCTATATCTGCTGAATGTGGGCGGCTGCGCAAAAACCTACTGGACCTGCAACCCAGACCGTGACGTAGACCGAAGGAAAGTTGCTGGAGCAACTAAAACACATTCATCAACACAGGCAGTTATAGTTATAGTGTCACTACTTCTAGTAGCTACTTGTAGCAAGTACCACCTGATAACCGAAAGCTCACCTGCAGCATGTTGCGCAACTCATGTGTGTCCTCGGCCCTGGCTGCAGCCTCATCCCTGGCCTTGCGCACTGCCTCCCTTGCTTTCTGGTGCTGCTCCTGGGCCTGCAGGGCAAAACAACGGTGCTCGCTGAAAACTGTTTACTCCTGTCCAGGGCCTGGGGCAGGATATTTGGGAAAGTGTAAAGAATTGGGTGCACCTTGTGGTTTGTGGCTGGGGTCCTTAACATGCCATTTATAAGGGCAGTGCCCTTATCCAAGTAAAGAGCAATGATGCTTTGAAGTGCTTGTCCATAAGTTCAAAGTTTAGGATTGCCAAGTTGTACTTAGTCTAAGGCTTGCCAAACGGGCACATCTTAGCAGAAGCCTGAATCGTGCAGCTTGCCAACATAAAAATTGACCAAGGTTCTTGGCAAGAATGTGCCTTTGATGCAAGATTGTGTTAAAACAAAACATATGTTAGTTATGGCAATACAAATGGAATGCATAGTGAATGTTCCATTCATGTCACATGACCGGTATTAGCTGGTCAGTGAAACTTCTCAGCCTTGGAAGGCTTACATTCCTGAAAATGATACATTAATAATATAATATTATCATGAATGATATGGTAGAATACACACTCAAGCCCTGAGGAAATAACATGAAAATGATGCCTAAACGCTGACAGAGCTTGTAGAAGCAACTGAATCTTGATGCATCACCTGACACATACTATATGTATGCGGACTATGTATTACTGTTACTGCTATACTATTCAACGTAGCACGTAAGTAGTACTGCAACCATTGCAGAAAAGCCGCTTTCCTCCCAACAATGCAACGCTTTCCATGTCACACACATGTAGGCCTTTTAAACCCAATTAAGGTCAATTGAGCCCTGATTTCCCACAATTATTGTTTTCAGATGTATGTTGCCTGGTACAGATAAAAGTGCTGATTGAATATTGTCAAGATCTGCAAGATTATGCTCGAAAAAAGCAAACTATGTTATTTAAATGAGCTGAGCTCGCATCCGCCAAACAAAAAAGATCATGTTAGGTTAGGTAAGGTAAGGTAAGGTAAGGTTTCAAGGCTGTATCTGCCGAACGAGGGCAGCTTAGCCGGTTGTGGCCTCCAGTGAGGTTCGAACCCCGAACCCACAGGTTGCGAGGGTGGATGTTAGGTTAGACATGCTTCCAAGTACCACAGCTATCTGAAAAAGTTTGCCAGACAGATGACGGTAGGAAAACTTTTGAATTCAACCTCAGGGATTCCCTGTGGCAGTAGAAAGAAAGAGCATGTGTCTGGTGCAAGCATCAAAGCAGCCCTCAAAAATTTTGGAAAAGGAAGTTAAGGACTCCACTTGGTCCTAGGATTGAAGCGTGGGGCGGGCAGATTCTGAGACAAAGTTCAACTAACCCTTTTGCTGTACTCTGATCCGAAGGATTGCTTCCTTTGGGTGTTGTGATTTATAGTTGGATCCTGATAGACGCACAGCCCAGAAGGCATGAAAAGAAAAGAAAAAGAAAAGACTACGCTAACAAGGTATCCCCTGGTTGCGTGAATTAAGGAAGAAGTTTACATCTGGTGCAAGCACCACGCAAACCTCCACCATCAAACGAGGAAGAAGGTCATTAGGCATGCCTTTGTAAATGGGCTTACCAGGAAGTCCGATCGTGACAGTACATTCAAGACTAGGTCGGCGGTACATGCTTTTCCCTCTGCAGATGGCAATAAAAGCCAATACCGGCCAAATGGACCATTCATTTGCAGCTTTTGAAAACAAGCTTACCTGCTGGACTGCTGCTTGTGTGTTTTTAAGGCTGGCGGCCACCTGGTCGTAATGCTGCTTTGCGTTCTTGTGCAGCCTTTGCGCCTCCGTGCTGAATGCATCCGTTATCTGCAAGCAGACTGCTGAGTCGCAAAAACTTGGCAGCAAGTCTTTAACATGTAAACAACACATCTGTGCAAATTCACGTTCAAGATAATGCACTCTGGATAGTAGCACGGTATAAAGCCTGGTGATCTCTTGCATGCGGGACAACCTTCATGCAACCATTGCCCAATGCATTGCAAAATTTTCTTTACCCACCTGTGCCTTGAAGCTCTCATCCAGCTTGCTGCTGATCCTGGCAACTTTCTGCTGGACGAAGGTACTGCAGCATTGGACAAGGCCAGGTAAATTTCTTTGCAGACTGCTTAATTATTTTTGAGGGTGCACAAGGAATGCGGAGAAAGCTGGACAAATGCATCACAAACCAGGCAACAGGCATCCAACCAGCGTGAATCAGGCAGTTTCTAGCAGGTGTAACCTACATGAGTTTCTAGGCTGCTTGCTGCATTTGCATGAAAATTGCTAGACATAGATGTGAAGCATTCGTTACCGTGCACAAACTTCTTACTCATGCTAGACTGTATGGTGGCATATCTAGACTATCTTCGACTCTTTCAGCGTGGTTGATCAAACTTCTGCTGCACCAGCACCAGCATCACGTCACATCACCATCATCATCATCATCATCATCATCATCATCATCATCATCATCATCACTATCATCACTATTACCATCATCATCATCATCATCACCATCATCATCACCATCATCATCATCATCATCACCATCACCATCACCATCACCATCATCATCATCATCATCATCATCATCATCATCATCATCATCATCATCATCATCATCATCATCATCATCATCATCATCATCATCATCATCATCAAAAGCAGCAGCAGCAGCAGCAGCAGCAGCAGTAGCAGCAGCATGATCATCATCATGATCATCATCATCACCATCATCATCATCATCATCATCATCATCACCACCACCATCATCATCATTATCATCATCAGCAGCAGCAGCAGTGGCAATATCAGCATGAGCGCAATCTCACCTCAGATCCTCTAGTGTCAGCACCCTGTCACCGCCCGGGGGCCGCAGCCCCTCCATGCCCTGGCCAGGTCCCTGCATAAGGAGCAAAGGAAGCCTCAGTCTGATCAGACAGATCAATCAGAAGCATGCAAGCACTGCATCAAGGGAACACCAAACAGGACAGAAGGTTATGTGTGCAGGTCATGCCTTGATTTGCGCTCACAGGGGGCGTAACTCCTGCCACAGTTAGGATAACACACGTCATCTGCCGCGCCATGGAGTGGAGTGGTTTGAATTATGCGTGTCATCTGCCACGCCATGAAGAGGAGCGGTTCAATTGATGCATGGCATCTGCCACGCCTTGGAGTGGAGCGCGTAGGTCTTGTGTCAAAAAGGGGTTTTGAGCAAGTGATAGAAAGTACATGTATCCTTGCAGAAAGCACGCAGCTCGTCAATTGACCAGCAAAGCAAATGGGCTGTTACAGGAAGAAAATTTAAATTAGGAGGGGAGACAGAGAGAATCACGGAGCCAAGGAAAGATACACATGCTGAAAGCCTTCTTTGTATTCCAAAATGAACATGGGTGTCCAGGGCACAGGGTAGCACTGCAGTCAATCTCTTCCCTCAGCTAGATATTTCTAAAGAAGCAAGCCCTCCAGAGGTAGAAGAGCAGCCTGCAACGGAACGCCTGCCTCGAAAGGCGATGACTAGGAATCAGACGACCTTCTAGTACACGCAACCCTACAAGAAGACACCAACCTTAGCTTTAGGGCCGCCCTTGCCAACTCCTCCGCCAGCTTCCCGGTTGGCTATGTTGCCAGCAGCACCTCCAGCAGGCAGGAGACCCTCCAGGTTCAAGGTAGGCAAGGATGGTGTGGGGTTGACCTTGGGAGCAGCCCTGGAGTTGGCGCCCTTATCAGTGTTGTTCACTCTGCCCTTCTTCCCACCTGTGCAGGAAGGTGTACAGGCTGGTGGTATATTTCTCTGCTCAGAGAGCAAAAACGGGCATGGCTGAAGGCAGTGCCCTTTGTGTGGGGTACATGCACCGCAAGGAGGATGAGGTCCACATAGCAAGCGCACAGGAGGAGTTGTGCCGCTGCATAAGCTGATGCAAAGCTGCCTCCTGAGGAGGAACCCATCACAACGTACCTCCTGCGCCAGACATGGGGGCGCGCAGTGGATTGTAACGCTTGTACGCAGCAGCAGCATCCTGGTCCATAGCCGCAAGATCCTCTCCATCTGCCGCGCTGTTGAGACCATGGCCACCATCCCCCGCAAAGCCGGTCTCATCAGCAGTATCATGGCTGCCATGATCAGCGGTCCCTGCAGGCAAAGAGGGAGCAAGAATGAACGAAGGTGATGCGCTTTGATTAGGAGGTTGCATGAGAGACACAAGGGGAAAACATGGCTCGGACATTTATGTTAGCATGTTTACACCTCAAAGTTGGCTGCTGTGCCTTGTCTGTGGATTTATGCAGGCATCTACTCAAGTCTCCTAACAACGGGGGGTTTCACAAGTGAATTCAACAGATCGGCAAACTCCCCCCCCCTCTTCCGTAGTATAGATCCCTGGAGCCCGCTGTCTCTGAGGAGACAAGAATGAGCCCTCATGAGATCCCCCAGTTGAAATCAAATGTATGGATGGATTGACAGGCTGAGCTGTACATGCCATGGCCCTATGAGGGCAAGTGCTTTAAACAATAAATTGAGCGTACCCTTTTGCAGCTGTGCATCTCCTGCTCCCTGCTCTCCTGATTGACCACGTGCACCTGCATATTCGAGCAGAGTAGAGCTTGCCCTACCTCCCGTTTGCACTGCGGAGTTTGTGAGCGCCTTCATGCAGGCTTCTTGTGCCTCACGTACGCAGCACAGCACAGCGCTGCTTCTGCAGTAGAGCTACTCTCCTTCCCGCATGCTTTGTTAAGCCGTTATGAAGACTTCACTGTCCAAAGAAAGCCATGCATCTTGACTATTCTACAAGGCAAGCTCAACAAAACTCCAGGGCCACGCATGCGCAGGAAGATGCCTTAGGCCTGGTTGCTAGGCTATCACTGCTGGTCATAGTTTTTTAAAAGCAATTTCAAGCTCCCTCTGCACACAAGGTACCTGCTTCTGGAGCTCCGACCAAATCGTCCCCCTCGGCAGCTCGAGCTGCGCGCCCTGCTCCACCTGCGACCTCTTGCCTGCGTCCCATGTATATCATAAAAAATATGAAGAATGATAATGCCGAAGTATGGAGCGTAAGCCTAGGAGGTAGAATTTGAATTCATGCTATGGCCAGATAAGTGCAAGACGTAAGCTACTCTATCAATCTTGCATTAAATTGAGATTAATCGAAAAAAGAGAATACCAGCGTTACGGCATTCTTGAGTCCGAAGGCCATTGCCTAATAAGAGGCATTTTTTCTATATTTAAACCTTCATTATGCGTCTTGCTGCTACTGCGACCTTACTCGCTACTTTGCTCGCCATCTCGCCTAGCCTTTCCCGGGCTCAGGCAGGAAATGATGACGCGGGATGCAGGTGGGAAATCTTTGTGTGAAAGGGAATTGAATGGGTGGTACACATGGTGTCCCCCTGTGCATGCGCCGGCTGTTTGATAGCTGGTGGCTGTGATAGGTCACTTCAGCGAAGTCATCGCTGCAGTGGGGTGTTGTTTGTTGACTGAAAAGCTGGCCGGTGAGATCTCTCATTGGATCCAGATGTTTGTCCCCAGGCCCATTTTGATGGCACTGACACCATATATATGGATCCATTTCACGACCTTCTCCCAACTCTTGCTCCTTGTCTGAGCCAGTCATTGACAAGCCACTCTTTGACAATATCTCTAGGAAGATCTTTGAAATCTGACCATCCTCACCTTTTTTCCAAGAACTGCTTCAGATCAATCTGTTTTTCCATGCACATGCACGTGCGTAGCTCACTCCCTTTCACTGCGTGCCTGCTCAACCTGGGGTGCATCTATGATGCTATAGAGGTATGATTTTTTCTGGTGTACTTGCAAGTTCGAGTTGGCTTGTCCAAGCAGGAAGCTTCTTTACCCTACTTTTGCATGCAAATTACTCCAGATCGGTAGCTGCGTCAAAGGATACTTAAGACGCCGCGATTTCTCTGTGGGGCATGCAAGGATTGTGGACACAGAGCACGCACCCGTTGACAGTATGCTCATGTCTGGCTATTTCTGATCTACCATCTACTGGCTCAAGCAGGAATGCAGGATGCACAGACACCTGCACCAAGGTGCAGGCAGGCGGAGAGGTGGAGGTTGTGCTTTGCCCCCTAACATAGTTATTCAAAATTGAGGCAAAAGTTTGCGGAACGTTTGGAGTTGCACCATGTGCTTTGATGCGCTTTGCTTGCAGGGCAGCTGCAAAGCGTACACCACAACGACTACAATGCCTGAGCAACCTGTGACAGCCTCTGCAGCTGACATGGATCCTGCGGAGGGCTATGAATTCTCTTATGAGGACTTCATGTCCTCCAACATTGGTGAGCAGCAGACCTTTCTCGCCTACAGGCACAAGCCCAAGCAGAAAAGGACATGCATAGTTGCAAACACTGAAGGGAGCCCAGGCTTGGCAGAATAAGATGAACAAGTGAGCCTGGGCCAGATCTAAGGGGGCCTTCACTACGCCTTCCTGAACAGCTTTAAAAATAACTCGGGTTTGTGAGAGAAAAAGTTGAGCATGAAGAGAAGCGAACTGAGCACAAAGAATCCAATTTTACAGCATGCATCTGCGCTGTGTGTAGGGTTTTACCCAGCAGGCTGCAGTAGGTGAAAGGTTGGGTCTGTCAACTGTCCTGAAAGATGGTTCTCTGTGCACCCAACATGCAACGCATGTGCACGCATGGATAGCTGCAGCTGTGCATGTGAGTACGCGAGAAGGGGAGAGCTCTCATAGGTATAAATTGTTAAAGAACAGCTTGAACAGCATGCTAAACAAACAGGCATTACAATTGTAATCCTCAGCCGTTGCGAACTCTAGGTTGCAGGCTTGCGAGTTAACATGGAATGCTAAATGATCAACCATAATCCGGATTTTTTCCAAGATCAATCCAGGCATCCTTACAAAGTCAAGCCTGGATTTGTCAATCGAAAGTCATCAAGGATACTAGGCTTCCATGCATTAAGGGCATGCACGTATACTCCACGTACGTAGGTGTGACCCCGGCGGAGGGGCATTCACGTTTACGCGCATGTCATGTAGCTACATGCTATAGCTTGTGGACGCTAGGTGTTCAGGCATGATGACGTGTATGTTCTGATGTACATGCATGCACGCGCGAATCTTAATGAAATACATGCACTGATGAGTGTTCCCTTCGTTATTGATTGCAGATGCATCACCACCAATGGTAGACATAGAAGATTAAGCCATCAGGCGTGGGACCTGTCCATATTAATCCATCTTGTGTTTGGCATGTCTCGTACTATCTTGAGCCGGCTGCTTTGTTATATTCAGGCTAAGTATAACTATTGTAAATGAAGGAGAAAGGCAAGATGCAGTTAGGTCTCCCGGTAAGAAGTGCCACTTTCCGTACTCAAGATTGTTCCACTTTCCGGCACTTTTTGTTACATGTGGCGTTGTGGCCCGCCGGCTGATCTATTCAAGCCCTGCTTTTAGCCATAAGTTCCCCTGGTCCGCCGCTGTTTTTACGAGCCTTTGGCCACGGGCCACCAAACTGAACCAGAAAGCCACCTGAAAACTAGAAATGAGCAAATCCTACTATTTGCAACTTATTCACTTATTAAAGGATTTTATTAAGCATTGCTGTTGTGAGGCATGGAGCCTGTGGGTAGATAGCAGATCTGCTCTAGAGTTGGCCCTAACGTGCACAGGTGAGGCTGCAAACAGGTGATCCACACCATTTGTCACAGCCTGTATAGTCTTTGATATATAGACCTGCCATAGGCTCTGCCAAGTTGCATCTATGCAGCGCACAAGCTGTTGCAAGCAAAGTTCAGCTGACATTGCAATTGTTTACACATGTGTCATGCAGGGGCAATGTCATTCATCCCTGACGTGCGGGTGAAAAGTAGAAGTGTACCTATAGAGCCCAGCTCTTTTCCAGTAAGTGACAAACGTAAAGCCCGTCCTGGCCAGGCCCCCCCCTTAAAGAGGGTTGCTTTGCTGCAGCATGAGGAGCAGCAGCAAGAGCAGCAGCAAGAGCTAATAGATGATGATGGTGATGTGGGTGAACCAGAAGGCGGAAGCAGCAGGCAGCAGGCAGTAGGCAGCAGGCAGCAAGCAGGCACAAGCTGGGGAGAGCGCATGGCGAGGGAGAACGCTGCATGGAACGATCAGATGCCTACAATGCGGCGCGACGTGCAAACGTCTGTCCAATTGCGTGCTGAGTTGTCCAAGGTGACATTTATGAGAAGCTGGGAAAGGGACACATGTCTTTGTGTATGATTGGAGCAGCTTAGCGCACATAATTTCCTCAAAGAAAGGTGGCTTACTCTTGCATGTAGTTGTCTGAGAGCGAAGAGCGAGGCTGTGTCCAACAGACTTTGGATGAGAGCTGGCGATCATTGGGCAGTTGCTGTCGGTCTTGCAGCGCATTGTGCCCCCCCTCCATTGTTGAGCGCCGCCAAGCCACTTTTATTAGCACAAGGCATCATTTCCCAATCACTATCCCTAGCTTTTCATGCAGTACCTGTCGTTCACGTGCTGACCCGCCGTTTGTCAAGCTGGGTTTTTTCCCCTCCACTGCTACCTTCCCCAGCCACCTTTTCTCTATGTCTGTACATGATGCCTACAAGTCCTTTTCTAGCAATGGCCTATCCATGACTGGTATGTGTCAGCTAGCAGAGATTGACTCTGTTGTATTGTGCCATTGCTCCCATCACCTTGTTTAGCTTGCACCACCCAATGCAGGCTATATGCAAGGCCTGCATCTTGTTCACACTTCGGCAGATGAAGATGGTGGATTGTCACAGAAACCTGTTGATACACATTTATTTAGCGGGTCTTATGTTCAGTATTGCAGGGTGATGCATCTAGTTTTCTCGCCAGGTAAAGTCATTCCTTTTCTTTTCTTGTGTTTGCTTGGCTTTCACTTCACCCTTGAAATAATCTAAATCTGTGAGCATTTTTTTTCTTTCAGAGGAGGTGGGACCTGCCCCTATTGATGGAGGCCCATGTCATGATTGTGCTATATGCACCAAACTGCCAAGCCCTGAAGGTGGAGAAGGTTGTGGAGAAACACATTTGTAGTTTTTGTATGGCGCAAAGGCATGCACACACGCATAAGCACACATAAATTGACATTGTTCAAATCCACCTTGTATTCTTGCAGAGGAGTCACTGCCTTTGCGCCGCCGTGTGTGCTTTGACGCCAACCTGAAGGCCAACTCGTACAAGAACACCGCCACAGCAAGTTAGTATATTTTTTTTGGTTGGTTGGCCAGGAAGTCCTTTATACTGAGGTTAAGAAGAGATAGATTTAGGTTTTCTTTTTTTGCAGGCTCCCACATCAAGCCTGTTCTTCAAACATACTTTGGAAGTGTTAATGCTACTGTGAGCGATCTGGCCCCAAAAGGTCAACTGAATTTAAGGCACACCTTGGGGGGCGGTGTAGATCTTGGGGAGGATCTGGATGATTGCCAACCGTGTACCTCCTCACTCTCTTGCTCAAGGTATGATCAACATAGCTGATGCTTGAAAAGCCAATGCTTGAATGCTCAAAACAAACAGAACTACTTAAATGCCTCTTGCAGGCAAGACACTACCAACGCTGGAAGCGGTGTGTGTGACCTGAAAGGGATTGTGGGGGGATGCTGCTCTCATGGAGTGCCGTTGCGTAACGGGTTTTGCAATATGCCAACCCATGAGCAGTTTTCCTATTACCTACACAGTCTGCCACCTTTTCTGGATAGTTTCCCCAACGCAGATGTCTATATAGACTTTGCCTGCCGCTTCAAGTCCACCTTCTGCAAGTGGGTGGCCAAGCTAGACGCAACCAAGCAGGATACCTACAGCAAGGTATGCACACGGGCATACACACACTGAATGCGCAGAACCACACTCATGCATACATGCGAACAACCATGCTCTTGCGCACGTATGCCTGCGCAAATACGCGCGCACACACATTCACCCACAGGTGAAGATCCTTGTCAATTGGATGCACGGAGTTGGTCACAACCTCTCATGCCAGCTTCAGAATTGCGGCCGCTTCTCTGAGCACGCTGGCCGCTGTGGAGGGGGAGAGCAATGCGAGCAGATGTAGGCTTTCTTGAAGGTATTTAAGGCAAATGGTTTTATGTTTCATACTATGATGCTTAGTAAGCTGACTGGTTTGTACCTCCCCATGATCATCGAGCAAAAGGCTTATTTATGACCACTTACCTTTTACAACATATCATATCTGAGTGTATCATTCACTTTATATCCTACATCCTGTACTATGCAGTCTATGGCCGCTAATTTGCGCTACATGTCTCTTGATCGCCGACAAGACCTCCTTTCTTGCCACTTTGCTTTCATTGCCGAGCAAAAGAGCCAGAACCTGGTGCAGCACCTCTTAGCTGCCTTCAAGAAAACTGAAGCCTTAAAACGTAAGTTACCCTTTTGATACCGCTTTCTCAATGGCATCTGCATGCTGTTGCGTAATGCTGCAGGTTGCACAAGGAAACTTCCTGGGAAATTTGTGTGATAAAAAGGAAAAGAACATAGATGGTTAAAAAGATGGACTTGTCTGTCCTCTTTGCTTTGATGCTCGGTAAGCTAGAGCCTCCCTTTCACCTCTGCACATTGCTGCAGTGGACTATGAGCAAGAGTTGGCCAAGGTGCACCAAGCTGCTAGGGATGATGGCATCAACGTAGATGTGGCAATGAAGGAGTTCCTTGACTATCACCTATCAGCAAGGACAGAGAAGACCCTGTCATGGCAGGTTGGTGGATGGGGTCCGTGGACTGTGGGCATTGGAGGTCTCGTATTATTTGAAGTTTTTGGGGCACTTGTCAGAATCAAAGATGGCTAGTAAGGGAATGGGCACTGCTGGATTGAAGATAGCCATGTAAGCTTTGCCTCAAGTAAGAGTTTGTTTGTGGATCTTGGTGTTGAGACTTCAAAGTTGTAGTTGCGCTCTCTTCCATGCAGGCAGAGTACGTTGAGAACCTGCTCAAGTTGAAAGCCTGCAAGCCCCTGCAGTCCCAGCTCGCTGTCTTGCGGCATGACCGTGGTAGCTCGGAAGCTGAGGTGAAGAAGCTGAACCAAAAACTGTGCAAGATTGAGATGAGCAAAGGTATTCAGCCCGGGCAGCGCTGGACACGTGAGCAGCCTGCATTTGTGGAAGCGCAAAGAGAGCTGAAACATTACAAGATGCACAGGTAATTTGAGCTACATACACACAAGTGCTTGCAGGGCTGCAAGGTTGTGCACAGATGCATATGCAGTGCCGCAGGGATGTGCACAGATGCATATGCAGTGCTGCAAGATTGTGCACACTCATGCCTGATTGAAGGATGCCAATGTTCAATCACATTCTAGCACCCAGTTCACTGTATTTGTTGCACCTGCCTCTTCCTTCACTGCAGCCTGCAAATTGCTGCCCAACAAGTCATTCTTGAAGTCATTAAACTAACCAGAGATCTTGGGAACCATGGCTTGGCTGACAAGGAGAGCAAGAAGATGCGCCAACAGCGGACCCGTAAGATGAACAGAGTAAGGCAGCTCATGGGCGACCTTGCGGCATGGGAGTGCCTGGGGACTGACCGCCAACCAACCGCTGACCAGATCATCACACAAAAGATCAATGAAATGCTGACAGGTGAACACTTAGGTAAAATTTTTGTTAGGGAAAGTTTGCAACCTGATGTAGGTCTTGGCTTGGAGGACTAAGAGGGAACCTTGCTTTGATGGCGGTCTTATCAGCTACATTTGTAGGGGATAAGCATTATGCATCATGTTTGTGCAGGTGGTCCAGCGCCTTGGGACCTGGGCTCAGGCACTGAGCAAATGAAGCAGCTGTCAATTGGTCGCTTGTACCACAATGCCAAAGCTGATATCTCAAGGTAAGTGTCAACTATTGAGCAAAGAGGTATATACAACTGAGGTAGTGACAAGGACTGGTTTGCTTTGAGGGAAGTCCTTTTTTTACTTGCCTAAGTAAATAAGGAATGATCACGATATTCTCGCTGACCTAGAAAGTGTGTTTGTGTGCTTAACCAAAAGAATGTGCCCTGATAGGTGTATTGCTTTTTTAAGGACAGCCGCATGCTTCCATTTGGCCAGGTGTGAGGAGGAGCTTGTCATCTTGCGCATGGAGTTCATGAGGTTGCAAGCTTGGCTCCGCTACAACATCGAGCTAGTGACGCGCTCTTTGGGACAGCAAGCTGAGGTGCAACATGAGCAAGGAGGACAGCCACTTGAACAAGAGCAAGAGCAACAGCCAATGCAGCACAGCACGCAGCTTTTACATCCTCGAACAGCCTTGCGTGTGTGTGATGTCCTTATCAGGCACAAGCATGCCACCTTTGATGATGCCTGTGTGTGCTTGAGGAAAAAGAGGCTCAAGCGTTTGCACTTCATGCAAGATGAGTGCAAGGTTGCCGCACACCAGCAAATGAAGTTCTTGTGAGGTGTTTTGATTCTACTTGTAGCCGATAGTTCACACATAGCCTTCTGGTGTACCTTGGCATGAATGTTTGAATGAGTTCAGCATGTTTGTCTGGGAGAAGCATGTAGTACAATCCTTTGAGGAGATACAGGTGTCAGACAATGTTTCATTTCAATCTTTTGCAGCGCAGGCAAGTTGTTTGAATGTTAGGCTTTCAGTGTTCCCCTTAGCTGTGCCACAACGAAGCAGTGCTTTGTTGACCATATTTTTGCTTCAGTGTTTGAAAGAGTCTGTGTATGTAAATGAAAAAGTGGGCAGCAAGAACAATCCCTGCATTAATTAAGGAATAATTGACACATTGGCTCAAAGAGGAAAAAGAAAAAAGAAGAGTTAGTGAGGTACTGAGCTTTACGAGATGTATTTCCTCCTTGCTGACATTGTTAAGTTACAATTGGTTTAGACCTTCAGCCAGATGGATTGGCTGCTGGGTTTGCTGGACACTGCCAGCCCGACAGAAAATATCCATAGTCTCATCCTTTCCTCCGAGCTAGGCCAGGGGGGGACCTGGGGTGTGTTCTGCTCTAGCGCGCTGGTGCCTCTGTAGTTAGTTCCTAGTCTCGGTGCCCTCAGGAGGTCCCTTCTCTTTGCTTTCCTTGGTGCGAGCTCTTAGCCGTAGTGGTAGCCGAGCCTGAGCCGGCCTGCCCGCGGGCCAACTGGTAGCCCAAGCCTGAGCTGTCCTCGTAGCCTTGGGGGCGTCATCTTAGCTAGTTGGCTTTTCTGGCAGTTCTCCTTTTCCTAGCATTTTTCAGCT
>LKMJ01001439.1_pt1 | contig 20977 bp, 30 predicted proteins | sample 643391 | NCBI WGS metagenome assembly LKMJ01 (sample SAMN04112250, study PRJNA286221) | soda lake metagenome | biome: soda lake; feature: Kulunda Steppe; material: water; isolation source: sample PL-Br10 brine of Picturesque Lake | place: Russia: Kulunda steppe | collected 2010-07
CCCCTCCCTCCCGAGACAACCATGTCCAGCCTCACGCCCCCCAAGGATCTCAAGTCCCAGATGGACATTGTCATTCCCACCATCAGAGACCTGGGTGCGTTGCCTGCAAGGAGAGCTTTTAGCCGGGAAGCCTGGGTCTTCTTAGGAAGCGATGTGCAGCACTCAAGCAAATCTTGAGCTCACACACTCAACCCGATGCATGCATGCATTTGTGTTCAGCCTCTCTTTGTTTGTGTGGCTTTGCCTGCACAGGGCCAGCTTGCTGAGTTAACCGACTGCTTGCATCTGCATTTGAATGTTTGCAGGGTTCCTTGAGATGTGGAGGCCTTTCTTTGAAGGGTGAGCTGCTGGGCACTGCATCTATCTGCACCTGCTGTAAATCCCGCTGCGTGTACGAGGCAACCATGCTTGCTTGGGCGAGAGGGGGTCTGGGGGATTGCACATCCGTTTGATTTCTGCCCTGCCCTGTCCTCTCCCCTTCCTCAGGTATCACCTCATCATCATCCAAGACGGTGATGTCATCCGGAAGGTGGCCGTGCCGCCCGGCTTCGACTACGAGCTGTACACGCGGGCGGACATCGAGCGCATCCTGGGCAAAAACGCCTCGGTGAGTGTGAACGGAAGCTGCCCAACACTATCTCCGAGGCACCGCGCTGCCTGCATCACTGCTGGAACTATTCATTCCTGCAATTTTATCTGCGTGCTGGTGCTCGTGTGGCGGGGGAGGGCCCCCTCGTCAACAAGCAAACCTCTCAAAACCGTTTCCAGGCTGTTGGGGTTCCGCGACTGGCTCCTGACGCAGGCCATCTCCTTCCGTGACTCCGCGTGCCGCTGCTTCGGCTTCATGGTTTCAAAGAAGCGCTACATCTACACCATTGACGACGACTGCTTCGTGGCCAAGAAGCCCACGGGGGAAGACATCAATGTCCTGGAGCAGCACATCCACAACCTCCTCACTCCCTCCACCCCTTACTTTTTCAACACCCTGTATGATCCATTCCGTGAGGTGTGTGGGCGGGCGGGGTCGGGAGGCTGGGATTTCCTCAGAAGAGGGGATACTGGGGTGGAAAGGCAAGGGCAGGCAGGGTGTGCAAACTAGCAGATTGAATAGGGCATGCAGCAGCAGGTGATGCCGACAGGCTGGACAAGCAGTATCTGAATAGTTCCCGAGATGAGTCAGGATTAATGTGCTGAGTCTTGTAAGAGCACCTCATGGGATCATGCACCATTTACTTTGTGTCCCATCTGCTTGAGCACAATGTTGTATGAGTGGCATGTCTTGGTCTCCAAACAGGAGTATATACCACGCATTTTGCCGACAGAACTCTGCTCCTCATGCTCCTGCCCTGGGCCCTCCCATGTGATACCCAGATCGAATAAGCCCCCTGATCCCGATGTCGCTGGGTGCACAGCCTTAGGATAGCCTCGAGGACAACTCGCCTACGCGTGTTTGTGTATGTGTGTGCAGGGTGCCGACTTTGTGCGCGGTTACCCGTTCAGTTTGAGGGAGGGCGTGCCCACAGCTGTGTCCCACGGCCTCTGGTTGAACATCCCTGACTACGATGCCCCCACGCAGGTGAGTGCGGATGAGGTGAGTGCGTGACAGTGACACAGCTCACCCACACTACAGGTGGTTGACATCTCTCCGCTCGCCTAAGGAGCACTCCCGTGCAAATTGTGTGTGCAGCACGAGCAACCTGCACCGCGCTGTGCGTGCGCACCCCCAGACAGGGGTGCTTTTTGTTGAGGAACAGAGGCAATGTGCAGAACAAGCCAGTGGCTTGTCGGTGTCTGCATTTTTCATGTCCGGACCCCTGGCTGCATGCAGAATTGCCTCATCTGGGATCTTTCTCCCTGATGAGAGGTGTGGACGTGACTTCCTTTTTGTGCGTCTCGAGCTCGTTGTTGGAACTTGGGGTCTCTGTTATTGCCATCACGGATTCACATGGCTCTGTCACCAATTTTGTGGACGGAGGTGGTGGGAGCGTCAGCATCCAATCCAAATCAGTGTCAGGGCCGCATGAAACCTTGCAAGAGGGGTTGCAACTTACAACAACTTTCTGGCTCGTGAACCCTGTCTGGTGGCTCCAGCCATAGCTCAGGCTATCAAACAAATGACATTGGCCATGCCCCCCCTCCCTTTGCTCTGCAAATGGGGAAGCCCAGTGAGCACAGAGCGCGCTGCATTCCATCAAGCCCGATCATGGCCCGCGTGAGACCATGGCCCCCCTTGTTTGTTGCGCAGATGGTGAAGCCCAGGGAGCGCAACGAGCGCTACGTGGATGCGGTGATGACTGTGCCCAAGGTGCGCAGGGCGCGTGCGCTGAGGACACTGCTGCTACGCACCACCATCCACGGCATGCATGAGCATGCTCCCATCCATCAACATTTGAGACACACCCATCAATGCGGCGTGTGGGTGGGCCTGTGCCCCTCATGGATGGCCTGATGGATGCGCTACATGGGGCACAAACCATAAGCCATCCAAGCACAATGGATAAGCTCGACTGAGCATATGTTGCACGAAGGTGCCTGGCTGTGCCCGAGGTCCGCGCCCAAGGCATGCATTTTGTTGTACCCAGTCCCACCCACATCAGGGACGTGGTGCTGTGCCCGCGCACACTTGAGAGGTGCCCAGAGAGGCGCCCCCGTAGCAGGGTGTGGTGCTGCCCCCGCCCCCCCCAGGGCACCTGAGCACAAGCGGCGTCAACCTGTCCAGCCACTGCGCATGTGCTCTACCTCTTGCCCAGGCTCACCATGCATGCACGTGCGCGAGCGCACCCCCTCCCCTTTCCTCCCCCCATAAGTGTGGCAGACTTGCTCTGCCAGCGGGGCAAATGCTGCAGCTGCAGCCTATGGGCCGGAGGCACTCGCTGACCACGCCTGCCTCATTGCACTGCACACACCATGTGCGTGCGGGCGCTGTGCCTGGACTTGCTGTGCCCATACCCATGGATAGCAGCACCTGATCCTCGCGGCCTACAAGGCACACTGCAGAGAGTGCCCTGAGACGGGCACGGACTCAGCACTGGGCCGTGCTTGCCCTTGCTTTGTCAGCGAAAGTGAGTGAACAGGCAAGCCTGTGCGCACACGCACAGCAAGTGAGCAAGCAGGCAGGCCTGTGCGCACACACGCACAGCAAGTGAGCAAGCAGGCAGGCCTGTGCACACACGCACAGCAAGTGAGCAAGCAGGCAGGCCTGTGCGCACACGCAGCAGCCCCTGCTCTGCGCCTGCAGGGCACCCTGTACCCCATGTGCGGCATGAACCTGGCATTTGACCGCGAGGCCATCGGCCCCGCCATGTACTTTGGGCTGATGGGCGATGGGCAGCCCATCGGCCGGTACGACGACATGTGGGCAGGCTGGTGCTCCAAGGTGCGTGCGCGTGTGCGCGCCTGTCCTGCACTGACAGTGTGTGTGTGTGTGTGTGTCCGTCCCTTGCCTTTCTCCTTTTTGTCGCTCCCTTGCCTCAGACCCTAACCGCCACATGTCCTGATGCTGGCAATTACAGCGTGGGCTTTGCTGGGCGACAAGTTCACAAGTTAGGGGTAACCGCCAGCCGCTGGTCGTTAGGCTGATTAATTTATTGCTGGTCTTTGCCAGCCAAAAAATAATCCATTATGTCTGAGATTAATGGCAGAGTTTGTTGGGCGGCATATTTGCTGCAGGCAGAGAGACCCTCCCTCCCTGCAAGCTGCTGTCTCATCCCTCAGCATGTACAGCCTGCTGCACGTTGGCCGAACGCGCCTTCCCTACCCCTGCAACCCTCCTGGCTTGACTTTCAGCCCCGTCCACGCACGCCTGGAAACTCCCCCTTTTATCTCGTCTGCTTTTGACAGTGTTGATTTAAGTTTGGACCTTCAGCTTCTCCTTCAGTTGGCCCAAAGATGAGCTCGCCCGCGCCATTAATTTGGTGAAGCATCGGCTTCGTCCACTCCAACAACTGTTTGTGCAGGTCATTTGCGACCACTTAGGGCTGGGCTGCAAGACAGGCCTGCCCTACGTGTGGCACTCCAAGGCTTCCAACCCTTTTGCCAACCTGCGCAAAGAGTACAAGGGCATCTTCTGGCAGGTGCGAGGGTGCGGCGCACGTACACGCACTCTGACAAACGGCACACGCACTCTGATGTACGGCACGGGCACACGCGCACGCACCCTGACATACGGCAAGCACACACTTTGACATGTGGCATGCACATGCACACGCACTCTGACATGTGGCACACATGCACACGTGCACACAAACGCACACACACCCTGACATGTGGTGCAGAAAAGCACACATACACACACACGCGCGCTGGCATATCGCACACACGCTGTGGCGTGTGGCACACGCACGGGGGCGCTAGTGTGCTGGCCTCCCTGGCCCTCCGTCCAGGGCGTTCCCTGGCAGGGGAGGGGGGCTAAAGGGGTGCACCAAGCCGCACAATGCACCAGACCCCAGGGGCTAAAGGGGTGCACAATGCACCAAAAAAAGGGCCGCACAATGCACCAGACCCCAGGGGCTAAAGGGGTGCACCAAGCCGCACAATGCACCAGACCCCAGGTAGCCTCACCTCCTGAGGCTTGCAGGATGAGTCTGGGGATTGAAAGGCACAAGGGTGGGCCCAGGTTGTAGAACAGCCAACACACACCTAGTGCCTGCGCGCACGTCCTAACGCCAGCCCCAGCCCCAGCCCCAGCCCCATCAAGGCGGACTGCCTAACGCGCTCCCTGTGTCTGGATTCTTGTTGCGTGCTGCGCCGTCTTGCTGTTTAGCTGCTCACGCTGTGCACTCCTGCTGTGCGCTCGCGCACAGGAGGAGATGATCCCCTTCTTCCAGTCAGTGCAGCTCAGCAAGGAGTCCACGACTGCCATCGACTGCTACCTTGAGCTGGCAGACAAGGTGAGCCTGCGACAGCCGTATGCGCAGGACATGTTGTGGACATGCAGGGGAGAGGCAGAGGCCATGAAGCAGACATGTTGTGGACATGAAGGGGACAGGCACAGGACATGTAGCAGACATGCAGCAGACATGAAGGGGACATGTAGGGGACAGCCACATGCGCAGAACATGCAGCAGACATGAAGGGGACGAGCAGGGGACAGCCACATGCGCAGAACATGCAGCAGACATGAAGGGGACATGTAGGGGACAGCCACATGCGCAGAACATGCAGCAGACATGAAGGGGACGAGCAGGGGACGTGCACAGGACATGAAGCGGACAATTGGCCCCAAGCGTTCATCGGCACCCGCGCTCCTTTGCTGCTTGCTGCTTAGGGCTGGCAGACACAGCTTTGCAGTGTGCTTAGAACAGGGTGTACCAGGGCAGGCACCTGTCTGTTTGGCAAGGTTGATCCTCAAATGCAGCTTGCTTCAAAGTCATTGTGTACTTCATTGTAGCAGTGTGTTAGGGACTTGCATGTATGCAAGGATGGAAAACAGGAAGTTTAATCGGATTTTTAGCTGTGGACAAAACGTGTTAAATTTGCGCTGTGGACGTATTGCCTTTCAAAGTACGATTAGATTTAAGAATACAGGGGGGGGGTGGCAGCCACAGCCTCACTCAGGGACGCTCTTTTGTTCTGTTTCGCTGCGTTTGCATAAATTACAATAGAGAATCATTCAATGCAGGTCTCTATTCCAATCCTCATCACTGAAGTCCCCTATGAACACGTACGGACATGCGCAGACACACACAGACACACACAGGCATACACACATGCTAGGTGTGCTGGCGTGCATTAAACATGACCCCCCGGCCTGTGTCTGCCTGACCCTCCCCACATGCATGCTGTGCACAGGTGCGCAAGGGCCTGGGCCACATCGACCCCTACTTCGACAAGCTCGCGGATGGCATGGTGGCGTGGATCACTGGCTGGCAGCAACTGAACCCGACCGCCCCAAAGGCAGAGTAAGCCGCGGCCCCACGTTGAGGGTGGCAGGCATGCGTAGCCTGGCAGCCTGGCCCGCTTGCAGTGGCTGGGCCTTTCCCATGCCCATGCCCATGCCAGCAGGCGCAGCGCGCATCGTCGTTCGCCTGGCCAGCCAAATGTAGCACGGTACTCCGCACCCAAGAGTGATGCCTCTTTTGGCCCCCCGGCTGTGACCTTTCCCGCCAGAGCCCGGCCACAGGGCTGTGTACTGTTGCGCTCGCCTGTGGGCCGATGCAAGCACTCTTCACATGTGCGTGAGAAGTACATTGCGCACTCGCATTCATCGCAATGTGGCTCTATCAAATACGTAAGAAGGCACTTGACTGTACAGCTGCCACAAAGGCATGCTTTGCTTGACAAGTTCCAGTGATCATGTGACATGAAGCAACCTCCGTGGTTGGCGGCTTTCCTGTGAACACCAACCGTCAATGGTATGACTTAGCTAGATGATCCATTTCATTATAAGTGTGGGGTGAAATAATGACTGGAGCTGTGAGGTGGCCAGGTGGCCCGGACCCAGGCTAGCCTCTTTTTGTGTAATTATAACATTTTACAACCACATGCCAGTGTACCTTGTAGGTAGATTGAATTGCTGTGCTACGCCTTAAAAGAAGACATATGTTTAAGGCAGGGCGTACAAAGATCATGGCATGACTTGTTCAGCATGTTTTCTTCTCATTATCCTTGATAGGTTTGTAACAAGCATCGTCTTTGAAGCATTGCGTACCCAACTAGTAGTCTGGGCATCTTAATCGAGGATGGAACTGCAGGTGCTAAGTTGCCGCGGCGGCTCTTGCAAAGCGGGCTAGGCTCGAGAGTTGAGGGCAGCCTGCCAGTGGTCTTTCAACCAATTTAACTTCGGCAGTTGCTCAATATGAACCCTTCTTATTGATGGTGTTTGATAGTTGGTACCATTGCATGGTGCCTACTGCCGTACACCATCAATGACTATGGTGTGCATTTGTTTAAGGCATCAGCCCTGGGCATCCCGCATGCTTATGACACGCATTAAGCGCCTTAGGCTGTTGCCGTCGCGTAATTCCAAAGTTGATGAGTGGGGCACAATGCAATGCAGAAATGAGAACCATAGCCGCAGGGTCCCCCTGGTGATATGAAACAGGCAAGGTTGAGATTAACAACCAGTCTGGTCAACCTAGGTTGATTTAATAAATTGAGTTGGTTTGTGGCTGTTCATGTGTTCAACACGCTAACTTGTTTACAAGTTTGCAGGTTTCAACACTCTAACTTGAAGTTGCTAAGGAAGGAGATCAAAGACTGAATAGGCTTGTAAACTTGGAAAGGCAACCCATGCTGCTCGTCATGGACACCTGGGGCAGCCTGTCGTAGGATAAGAAGGATAAGGCCTTTAGTCATGAAGTGCGACTGCTAGCCTGCACATTTGATGCAAGTAAATTACGAAAGCAAAAATGGAAGTTGGTTGCTATCTTGATTAAAAAAACAGACACATCAGGGGATCTTGTTCGAAAGGACAGACGGGCATACCTCCTGCATTGCAACCGCCTGTGTGTGTGTATGTGCAATGGAAAATGGCAACGTTGTTCAACCAGCGAAGTATCATCTGTCTCACATCGTCTGCAACTTATGAAAGACCAGTGATGCCAACTTGGAAGTAGCAGTCTCACAGCAAAGAGTGTGTATACGGAGTCTTAATTGAGCCCCGCAATGGATGATCTCATGGAGCAGATTAAGTAGCATCATAGTATGATCATGATAGCATGATAATATCATGCTATGATCATCATAGCATAGTATGATGTAACTAGGAAAAGTGTATGGAGACCGCATCACCAACTTGAAGGCCTTTGTTGTAGGTGGCCCCTTTTCCTTCTTTGTACAGGGAGACTTGAACTCCCTTTCTGTTAATGTATTTCTAAGGAAATTCCTTTCTGTCCATGTATTCTTTTTCTCTTTAAGTGGTTTATGTTCTGGGCATGCATGCACTGCGCCGTGGGTTGGCCTGTAGTGATTTGCACACAGCCTAAACAAACTTGTCATCACCACTGTACATGAATGCATGGAACGGGTGAGGAAACGCGCGGACAGGGTACTTCAATTCAATTTCATTGCCAGCTGCGGCAGACTTTGCCAAGCCAAACTTTGCTAAGCAAGAAAAAATTCCAAGAGCTAAGGTCATCATAACCCCATGAGGGAGCAGAGCCACATTTCCGACACTCACAAGTTGTAAAGTTATAAATCAGGCAGCACCCGTCCCAGGCAATATTTTAACATGGCTTCCTCAACTAATAATTGGCAAAATCCATCAACAACCAGAGTGGTATCCTTCCAGCATCCATTTTACTTATTTCAGGTACGCACGCATACATACAGGCACACGGGCTTGCAGAAGCATGCGCGCATCATGCTGCAGCCGCCTTGTAACACAACATGCTGCAGCCGCCTTGTAACATCATGCTGCAGCCGCCTTGTAACATCATGCTGCAGCCGCCTTGTAACACAATATGCAGAGCAAAGGACAGGAACTGCTTCCGTGTAAAGACGGAGGTGCTGCACATCGATGGAAATGTTACTCAGCCGGAGGCAGCATTTTTCAACAGCTCTTTTGAGCCTTCATAGATGGTGAATGCGATGGCCATACCCGGCAAGACCTGCATTCATAATGGCACAATGTGGGAACTTGGCGCAGGGCGAGTATAGGTACAGTTGTATGCGTGGCACAGGGTGAGTATGTGGCACAGTTGTATGCGTGGCACAGGGTGAGTGTGTGGCACAGCTGTGTACGTGGCACAGGGTGAGTATGTGGCACAGCTGTGTACGTGGCACAGGGTGAGTATGTGGCACAGCTGTATGCGTGGCACAGGGTGAGTATGTGGCACAGCTGTGTACGTGGCACAGGGTGAGTATGTGGCACAGGGTGAGTATGTGGCACAGGGTGAGTGTGTGGCACAGTTGTGTACGTGGCACAGGGTGAGTGTGTGGCAAAGTTGTCTTTGTGGCACAGAGGGTGAGTGTGTGGCACGGGATGAGCGACTAGTTGGATATAATCTGGATCATTCTGAATCATGGGACAAACACGCAGGGGCCACTGAAAGGACTAAGCACAAGGCCATCCAGCATGAATCAATGATGCAGCATGATGCACCCTTCCCTTGTGATAGTATACACACATATATGTATGATATACCAAGCTATGAGCTTCCCTTGATGCAAGCTGCAAGTCACTTAGGTTGCATAGACATTCTTATGTCACTTCTTCCTATTTAGGTCAAACAAAGGACAACACCCACAAGGACCATATTGGCTCAAGTCCCTAAAGCGAAAGCCAGGCAGCTGCTTGCGTTTATCAAGCCATGCACAAAGCAAGGTGATAGCTGCAGAATAAGTGCCGCACCACCATGCTCACTCATGCAGCTTGCACTTTTTGAGGTTGTGCATATGCCCACATCCACGTGCTTGCGTACACAAAATGTTACCGTCCAAAAACAACACTACATCTTACGTTCAAAATACAGCCAGACACAAATTTGCAAATGCTGCCTTTTGATGTGCACAGACGCAAGATTGCCTTTTCTTTGTACAGGCTTTTGAGTCATTCTAATAAGCCTCGACCCTCCCTCGCGAGGATCGTGAAGGGATCTGGTACCCCGCTTTAAGAGGTTCCTAAAAACTTCTCAAGACCCACTTTGATCAAAGAGCATCCCAGCCCGCACCTTGGCATACTCAGTTGCAATGCCCGCGTAGAAGCCTCGGGCGCCATTTGCGAGGTATACCTGTACGATGCAAGGCAAGCCCAGACGCACAAGGTAACCATCTTGAGTCATCTCCTTATGACGTACACCCTCAACCAATGAGAAATACGCCCACGCGTGGTCATGATCAGGTACAATCAGGACATCAAGAACTAGGCAGGTAGGAGTCCACGCGAGCTGATGGCGAACGCACAAAAGTTGCACTGTATTGACCAGGCGCACCACATAATTGAGCATTCTCAACCTCCACTCAACCATCCGCGAGCGTACTGATGCACACGCGCATCATGCTGCAGCCGCGTTCACACATTGCATGCTTTGTTAAACAACGGAGGGGGGCCGGTCCATTCCCAGACCTTACCTGCCGCCACACAGAAATGTATTCGGATATTGCATTTCGTTTTGAGCCTCCAGACTGGAGGTCCATGACCTGCGGGCCAGTGTGCACACAGCCAGGTCGCGTCATGGATCAACAGCTCTATGAGTACTGTGTGGTGCTGTGTCAAACGGTTCAACGGCTCTTAGAGGACTGTATGATGCTGTGTCAAAGTCAACATACAATTTGGCTGCCGCATGGCTCAACGGCTCAGATAGGACTGTATGGCGCTGTGTCAAGCACAATGTACAACCTCTGCTCAAGAGAGCCTCATCAGGATCAAAGTGGATGCGCATGCTGCATGCAGCGCACACCTGCAGCAGCCCACTGGCCCAATGTCTGCAGCCGCACACGCTTAGGTGCCCACAAATTCACAGCTACGGCCAGTAGCAGCAGCAGCAGCAGCAGCAGTGCACATACTTAAAACGCCCTCGGATTCACTGCTAGGGTCAGCAGCAGCGTGGTGGACCTGGGGCTCATAAGCCTAGGCTTTGATCAAGGGCAAGGGGAAAAAATATGAAGCCCTAAGTTGCAAGGGCTTGCCAGTGCACAAGCGCAAGGCCTACAGCTGTGTGCAATTGTGATGTGTTTTTCTGTAGGGGGACGCGTGAGCACAAGATTGCAGGCTATGTGCTTTTGTGATCTGGAAGCTGCCCAGGCTTTGCTGCACCATGCGGGTATGCTGGCGCACCTGCACGCGCCGGCGGATCAAGTCCAAGGGATAAGTGAGCGTAGAGGAGCAGAATCCAGCAGCAGCCCCGCAAGCCAAGCTGCTGCTTGCGGTCATGTGCCGAGCTGCAGGCAAGGCTGTTGGACTCCTTGACTGACTGCTCCCAGCGCTGCTTGTGCTCCGGCCTCCGCCCCCGCTGCTGCAGCTGCTCCCTCTCGCATCCCCTGCTGCCCCTCGTTGCCCGTCCACGCCAAACAGGTGGCTGATGCCACTGTCGAGATCCAGGTGCAAGGGTGATATGTGCCTAAGCCATGCCTCCTTGAACGAGTCGTAGAGCGCAAAGTTCAGAGCCAAGCTGGGCGTGGCCTGCATTGCATCGACATCGTGCATCGACATCGTGCATTGACTTAATGCGCATTGACATAGCGCATTGACACAGCGTATTGACACAGGGCAGAGTTCAGGGCCTAGCTGGGCGTGGCCTGCATTGCATCGACCTTGTGCGTCTTGACTAAGTGCGCATTGACAAAGCGCACTGACATAGCGCATTGACTTACTGCGCATTGACATAGCGCATTGACGCAGCGCAGAGTTCAGGACCAAGCTGGGCGTGGCCTGCACTGCACCAACATGAATACTGAGAGTAGGGGTGCACACACATCACGCAAGACCAGCAGCTGCAGATCACGCACGAGCAACAGACGCGCACGCACAAGCAGCAGGCGCAGATCATGCAAGAGCAACAGACGCGCACGCACGAGCAGCAGGCGCAGATCATACAAGAGCAGCAGCCACAGATCACGCACGAGCAACAGATGCGCTCGCACAAGCAGCAGGCGCAGATCACGCAAGAGCAAGAGACGCGCATGCACGAGCAGCAGGCGCAGATCACGCACGAGCAACAGGTGCACATGCACAAGCAGCAGGCGCAGATCACACACAAGCAGCAGGCGCAGATCACGCACGAGCAACAGGCTGCGCGCAGATCCCACACGAGCGACAAGGCGTTACCCTCGCGCGGGGGTGGCAGAGCATCAACGATGAGGTAGAGTGACCAGGCAAGGTCTTGGCCAGAGCGGCATATGATTGCTGGGGTGCTCATTCAGTGTCGGATGAATGCTGCCAACTGGGTTGGAGGTGGCGAGGTCACTCTGGGATGGGGTGGCCAAGCCAATTTGCGTGGCAATGGCAGGTGCACTGGGGCTCTGCACGCAAGGCCTTGGCTTGCCGACACCAAGAGCAGCACGGTGCAACCAACAAAAGGCAGCTGAGACAGAGGGGTTGCAAGAGGGGGCCCAGCAGAGGCCCAGCGGTGATCAGTGCGCCCCTCAAAGCCTTTTGACTGTGCGTGACCGTCAATCATAAATGCAAAGCCCTGAGCGCGCCGCTTTGATGCCCTCTGGATGCATGCGCTGTCTAGGCATGGGCAGATCTATCATGACCTCTGACTTTTAAATTGTGAGGCTCAGCACTCACACTGCTGCCCTCGCTTGCACATACATGCACAGGCACATGAAGACACGCACACGCATGCACCTACTCACGTACACACACATGCACACACACACACATACCTGGAGCAGTGTGGCACCCAGGCCTCTGTACAGCCCCAGCACCCCTTCGTGCTGCACGATGTGGGACAGAGCGTGCACGATGCCGCGATAGTGTGGGGCAGCGGGAGAGGGGGGGTGCAGAGACGTGGTGCAGAACGCGGCGGTGAAAGGGGCGGCCGCCGCTGCTGCAATGGGCCGCCTCAGTGTCGCTGTGGCGGCTGCGGCGGCTGTGCACCTGTGAGTTAACCCCGTGTGCCAGGTCAGCCGGGGAGGGCGCAGTAGCGCTGATGATGGCGAAGGCTTGCCGGGGCATGCTGCGGCCCCTGTGAGCCCCCAGGCTGACGCCGCACAGGGCTGCGGGACCGTGGGTGGGCGCATGCAGCTGCGGGCGAGGCTCGGTGGGAGCGCGGCAGGCGCGCGCACGCTGCTGCCGCAGGCCAAGCTGGGTCTTGGTGGGGGCGTGGCAGGCACGTTCACCCGTGGTGCAGTGTAGGGGGCTGCTGCCATAGCGGCAGGGCGGTGCTGAGCAGGCCGGGGGGGGAGCGGGGGCGATGAGTGTGGAGGCGGGCAGGTGTGTGTGGGGTTTGGCTGCGGGTGCTGCAGGGGGGGAATGGGCTGAGGGCAGGGACTGTTTGGGACCCAGGGCACCTTTGGCGGGGACAGGAGTGGGGGGCGGAAGGGCGTGGCTGGATGGATTAGTGCAAAGAGGGGGCGGCTGTTGAGCCCAGAATGATGGTGTGCAGGGCTGGGTGGCGAGGGGGTGGCGCTGGGGGTAGCAAGCAGGTTGCTAGGTGCATGCATACGCCTAGGGGGGCTTGCATGTGGTTGGAGCGTGGGCTGGGGCGCCTGGATGGGGCCAGGGGGGCTGTGATGCAGAGGGTAGGGCGCGCTAGCACGCGGATGTGAGCGCGAGGCGAGGTGGGTGGGACGGAGCAGCAGCGGCGACTGCGGCAGCTGGGCAGGGGCGGAGGGGCGGCCCATGCCGCCGCCGCTGCCGCCTCCTGGCATGGGCTGTGAATGTGGGGCTGGGCCGGCTGGTGGATACAGCGTACAGAATGGCGGCTGGCTGGCTGTGCATCTGGCTGGCGCCTTAACTGGTTGGATCCGGGGCGGCTGGCAGGTCCCATGGCTGGTCCCATGCTGGGGGCTGCATGACTGGCGCTGCAACACTCTCCCGTGCTCATCAGCCCAGTGACTTGGCTGTGCGCGCCCCCCTTTCTTGCCAACCATGGCACCACCGTTGCTAGCCTCGTGCCCGGCTCCGCTGCTCCCTCTACTGCTGCAGCATGCAAGCTCCCGCGCCGCGCCACCTCTAGTGCTACTGCTGCTGCAGCCACCATTGTCGCTGCAAACAGCGCTGCGTGTTGCACTGCTGCTCGTCCCAAGAGCTCTGCCACTGCTGCTGGTGCTGGTGCTGGTGCTGGTGCTGCTGGTGCTGCTGGTGCTGCCGCCGCCGCCAGAGCCTCCACCTTGCCGCACCGGCAGGTTGTATGCCATCGGGGAAGGAGTGAAAGGAGTGGGGTGCAGCGTGCCATTGCCCCTCTGGGCCGACAATCGCGTGCGCACGAGGTCCAAAGGGTAGGCCTGCACACACGCGTGCATCACATGCGTGCTTGCTTGATCAGTACACACATGGTGCGATGGGCAGGTAGGCCTGCACACACATGCATGTGGCCGCTTGTGGGCGTACACTAGCTGGGGTGGCCAGCCCCGCAAGCACTACTGTGCGCAGGAGCACCCGCACGAAAGGGCCTCATAGCGCCAGCAAGGAGCGCACACAGAAATGGCCATGAAGGCATGCACGCAGGCAGACAGGCAACTACATGGACCCAGTGTGCCTGATTAACCCCACATGCATGCACACGCTGAGCTTTTGGTGCTGATTAACCCCACATGCATGCACATGCTGAGCTTTTGGTGCTGATTAACCCCACATGCATGCACACGCATGCTGAGCTTTTGGTGGATGGAGTCCCAATGGTGTGCTGTGAGCAAAAGGTGTTGCCTGGCAAAGCTCACATGCCACACCGCAGTAGCAGGGGCTTGCACCCACCACAGTGCATGCCACCAGGCCTGAGGTTGCCCCTGCAGCCAGACGCCGCCCGATGTCGCTGCGCATGTGGGGCACCAGGCCCTGCATGTGTGAGAGAAAGGAGCTGGGCGTTGAATTGTAGGGGCGCAAACGAAGGTGGCAGAGAGGTGGGGTGTGCAAGCACGTGTTTTGGGGGCATGGACACGTCAAGCATGTCCAAGACTCTGCTTGACTGGCAGCCAAGGTGTGTGAAAGGTTAAAGAGGGTCTACCATTGCATGGCTTTGTGCCCTACCATGTGAGCGAAGTGGCGCAGGCGACCCCTGGACAGATGAGCGACCATTGGCTCACAATTTAGCAGAACTGCACGCAGCCTCACCTTGTTTGCGGCCTCAAACACGGCAAAGTTTGTGGCAGAATAGGGGAGGCGGTGAATGATGGTGGCCAGATTACCACGCCACAGGGCAGCCAGCCCCTGCACGTGAATGGCAAGCACCGTTATTGCAGGAATGGTGGATGCAGGCAGCTGCTGCGAAGAGACTTGTTAGCCTGCCTACCTGCCTGCACATGCACATACGCACGCTCGCACGCATGTACACACACACAGTTAAGCTGCATTTATTTGTTAACCTGCAGCGCTCACAAGCACAGTATGCACAAGCATGCAAAAATATGAACAGGCCCATGTTTTTACCTCTGATGCAACAAGGCCTCGCAGCGCTTGTGTGAGGCTGGGTGGGTGGGGGGGAGGGGCGGGCCGGCAGAGGTATGGATGTGGGGTGGCACGCGGGTGGGATGAGCATGTGAGATGCAAGCCCGAGACACGTGGCTGGTGGTCACGTGGAAGGGAAGGGGGACTCGAAGGTGTGCGAACAGGGAGCATTAGAGGGTGGGTGGTGGGCGTAGTCTTGTTGAAGGACTGGATCTGAAGGGGAAAAGAAAGGGCAGCAAAGGCTCAAATGATGTGAGTGCAGGCCAGTGTTGAACCCTAGATCGGCAGCCTATGTCGCCGGCAGTGTGCATGAAAGTGCTCGTGATCTGATAACACCTGTGTTTTAAACCAGCACAAACCTGGTACAAGATTGTAAGGCGAGCAAGAGGGGCCGTAGCAGTCTTCGAGGCAGCCCCTGAGATGCCTCCAGCAATCATGTTGATGTATGTAGGCTCCTGTGCCCGAGCCTTGTCTGGCATGTTCCCTCAAGCGAATGACAACGGGTTTCATGCCCTTTCTGTGTTGGATTGGCCACTCTTCATCTTATTTTTATTTGTGATTGATTAAACAATTTAATTTTAATTTGTCGATTTTCAGCACTATGCAGCTTTTCCAAAATGTTTGCAAGCATGCCTCGGTGACCCGGACCTCCCAACACAGGAGCACGCCCCTAGTTTCAAGACCTATCATTGTTTTCCTGAGAAGGCAGGATGTCAGCATGGAGCCTTCCACCAGTGGCAGAGGTGTCATCTCTGCAAGTAGTAACAAATGGCAACGTAACACAAAGTCAGGCCTGTCTAGACAGGTGAGTCTGCTCCTTTGAAGAATATCTTCACCGGGATTTTCTGTAACTGGCTGCCATGGATTGTGTGTCAGTTGAGATCTACTACGCACATTGTGTCCTGATGTGGCTACCAGGGCGTGATGATGCACTCCAGTGAGACAGGAGACGGCGCCCCAGTCTACTCTCTGCCACCTGTCCTTGATCTCAAGGCAGAAAAAGATTGTAAGGCAGAGGCCCGGTGGTGGTGGTGGTGGTCGTTGTGTCAACACTTGAGCAAGTGCCTGCTTGTGCACATCTGTCCATTAGCGATGCTCCCGATCAATGCAAAGGCAAATTTGGGCACGCACAAGCTCATGTTGTGCCAATTTTAAGATTCAATCAATGCAAAAGCTTTGCAAGGGCGTGCACACACTCATGTCACATCAATTCAAGCTGATGATCCAAAAACCTAGAGGACCGCCTGCTGACTCCCAAGTGTGTGCTCGTACTCTTTGCTTATTACATCTTTTTCCTCTTTTGGGGGAAAGCTGTGGTGTTTCAGCAGGTTGCTTGTGCAGGGTGAGTTCCTCACCAGAGGCGTTTGTGAAAGTGCATGAGGGCCTGCTGTTTTCCCTGGTCCAGACATGCCGCATGTGTAGGGATGGGTAAATAGGGTCTGATCAAAATGCCAAAGTGGCTCTATAGAGGCTCAAATAGGCTCTAAAGAGCCTTGACGAGGTTTTGCCAAACCCTATTTTCCCATCCTTATGCATGTGTGTGTCCCTGCCTGGTGGTGAGCATGCAGGGCTGGAGGTACAGATGCGCGAGTGGCTCAATGAAGAATGGCCTGCGCCTACTACTGTTGAAGTGCACGCCAGGTGAGAGGGCATATATGTATCATGCAGTATGTATCCAAGGCGCCCCTGTCCCTGCGGGCAGCCCAACAAGTACCTGCCCTTAGTATACGTCTGGAGGCGCACACAGAGAGATGCGCACAATCCAGGAATGGTTGCGCTTGCTGACGGCACACTTTGATCTCTCTGCTTTCAGGCTGGCTGAGGCCATTGCGACAACCTACATGAAGGTGAGATCTTGTGTTTGAGGGGAGACAATTGCTGACTCTTTTGTGCAGGAGCATATGCTATGCGCAGCATTGGCGCAGGAGGTGTAGGCTGTTGTTTTAATTGCCGCAGCGCCCTGAAAAAATTATGTGCCTTTTGCAGTGACTTGGCCGGCATTTCCATCACATGAGCCAGGGGATTAGATCATGTATGCTGCTTTTGAGGCTGTCTGTTTGATGTACGAGCCAAGCACGAAATTGAGGAGGACCCAAGGTGCATCATGCTTCTCCTTGCGGCCACCAAGATCAAGGTGTCCGCAGGCAGGCTGAAGCATTTTGTCTGGCTGCACCAATCAAATTAAACTGAGCTTGATGGACAAAGTTGCACCTGAAGTTGAACTACGCTTGTTTAGCTTGCACCACGAAATGCAGCCAAGCACATTTTCTAGTGCGCTGCTGTTGCTCTTCTGTGCTCAGGCTCGTGCAAGTGGCCAGGACGACCTCTCTGATGTGTTGCTTGCGTTGACCACTGAACTCAGCTCTTCTTTCAACTTTTTTGACACCTTCACCGACCCCTTTGAAGTCAGCAACAAGGTAATTTTTGGGAAAACCTGAATCCAGGTGTTTTTCAGGCGCGTGAGTTTTTGCTGTATGGTTAATGTGGCGATCGAGTCTGTGTGCCCAGATCTTCTTGCCTTCAAACAATATAGCCGGAATGAGCCTTTTTTCATGATTAACTGCAAAGCTTGCTAAATTGCAAGCGAAACATCTGGCTTGATCAAAGCCTCATCGCCTGCTCCTTATTTCAAGGTAGCAACAATGGTGACAGCTTCAGGCAGTCGTGGTAGCTCAAGCATTTCAAGCATGCACGGGCTCGAGGAACTTGCATTAAAGCTGCACAGAATTGGGCACCATTGACTGATTGCTTATCAATGGCCATGGGCATGCTATGCTTACGTATAGGCAAAGCGTGTACATATATGTATGTAAGAACGTGCTTTGATACATGTGCTTGACCAATTCCACAACCTCTATGCGGATCTGTGGGGCAGCACTCAATCAACCACCTGGTCTCGTGAAATCAGCACTTCTAGTCACGAGATCTGTCCCTCGCTGCCCCCCGGGCTCTTTTGTAATGTAATGCTTGGAGCCGTGCTGCCCGTGATGTTGTTAACGCCCAGAGCTCATGCGGGACCTTCTTCTTGGAAGTTCTTTGTGGGACCTTGTGTGGCAATGCCCAGAGTTACTCCTCTGTCCTTTTGTAAGTCACACCTCTGATGCACCCAAAACAGCTACCAATACCAACATGCACACGAATGCAGGCAACAGAGGTGCTGATGATGCGAGACGGGGCAGATGTGTGCTGTGCACATGAGGCGGACAAGGCACGTGTTGGGAGGGTGAGCGAAGAATTCTGGGCCGGGCGCAGCTGAAACCAGGGAGTGAGTCATGCTCTTGCTAGCATTGACATAAATGCTTTCTGTTTACCAATTTACCATTTGATGCCCATGCACCACGATGTACGTTGATATGTGTTGAAATGTGGTCTTTCGGTGAGTACCTTTTGGCAGACTTGTCTAGCATGTCGTTGTTGAAGCTCCAAGTCTGTGCTCCTCAAGTTATATCACTCAGTACCTCTTCAAGGCCACACATGCAATTAGCCTTAGGGAGGGCTCCACCAAAGCTTTGCAGAGACCCCTGAGTTTTGTAGAGGTGACCCCTATGACAATTTGGCAGCCACCTTGCCCCTTGTCATGCTCAGAGCATGTAAACCATACACTCGACCGTGGATTTGAAGCATCACCATATCGCCTGACGCTTTCAAAGTGTCGTTTTGACACAAGCGCCTATGTATATGGGGCCTTTAATATTGGAGTTGGAGGTCACAAGTTTTGCCATTTTTAAGGAAAAGCCAAGCAGTATCCTAACAGTATAGCTGGCACCTCAAAGGCCTGCCAAATGCTGATCCTAGAAAACCTTGACACCTGTACAGTGTGGGTCTACATATGGCGTTACTGTAAGTTCTTTTTTCCTGAATTACACAGGAAGCACACACATATCATGCTCTCAGAACAAATCGTCCCCATGATTAAGGATTCAGATACTCCAATAAACTTTTACTAAGTAAAAGCCCACATTGGTGTGATTGGAAATGAGTTTGCCGACGCGATAGCAGAACATGCTGCTCTCCATAACAATGGGCTTGACGAAGCATTCCCACCACCATCACCTGACAGTAATTCTTTCGCCCATATTTACCGGCTCGCAGAGGAGAACAATGAGACTACTCACACTATCACTGAAATCAGCCTTGCACCATCAAAACATTAAGGACAAAAAAAAGCTCACATGAGCAAGCATCACAGACTTGGATATGCTCATACCAACTCAGGTTACTATGACTTTAACTATTGGAACTTCCAATCTCTTGAAGAGACTGCGCTCACCTCCGCGCACCTTACAACTAGCAATTCTTTTCACAATCCACCACAGAACTTCTGAAAAGGACTGTCGTGAGATTTAGAACTTCTAAATATGAATTTTTACACTCAAAAAAATCGCCACGGCAGAGCCTCTGGTGCTGAGCCACTAGTGCCAAAACATGGTGACTGACAGACATAACATTGCTTCCAGGCTCATCAACAAAATCTTGAATCTAGGCGATTTTGGAGGAAAAATAATTTTTCACTGAATCACTGGCAGGTATTGGAAGTGAAACACAGAAGGCTCAACAAAGTCTGCTGCAGTGGTCTTGCCGGCACATGTAGCCAGCACGACTTAGCCCCTATGACTTTTATCAAACCTTTCAGCAGATGAACTTCAATCCTGCTCATGCTATTTGCATACTGGCAGTTGGAATGGAAAATGGCCATCAAAGAGACATACAGGCCTTACACCCTTCGCGCTGGGATGTTCACGTCATTGAAGTCAAATATTATGATGACAAACGACCAGAGCAACAACTAGCAAGAGCAACTGAACAGCATATTAGATTTAAACACGCCCTTCAAGGGCAAGTTGCACTGCAATGCCACTAAGCCTACATACCATCCTAATTGAAGACACTCGCCCTGAGCATCAGCTCCAAGCTGCCCATGCTCAGCAAGGTCGCCTTAGACGCAGCATTGTAGGAGACCATGTATTTGATATTGTTCTCTCAGGTGTAGGGGGTGTTATTTACATTCCTCACACCTTGGTTCCTCTGAAGAGTGTCGGCCTTGGTTCATAAAGAGTCAACAAACAAACATGCTCATTCTGTGCACTATGCCCATCATGAGCTTATGATAAGCTTGGTCAGACCAGACGTTCTCTTGAGCATTCTCCTCACCTTCATACTCATCAGGAGAGGTCTGCTGGCTTGTCTGCCTGCAGCCCTCCTGATCCTCACTAACTGCTTTCTTCTTTTCTGGTGGGGCATTTCTTCCCAAGTGGCCCCTTTCCTTAACTGATGTGAGGAGCATTTTTGCTGCTTGCGTACTAAGCACTAGTAGTTTTTCTTTATTTTCTTTCTGTTGGAATGTCATAGAACTACCCCTCAATAAGCTTGGCCTAGGCCGGTATAGCCTATATCTGAGAGTACTCCTTGTAGTACTACAAGTAGTACTTGTTACTTGAAAAGTGTTAAGCTCGAAGATTTCCCTTTGTCCCTTAAAATGCAACCTTCAAGTTGTTAACCATGGTATACAGTACATCACACACAGTATGTTACTGTGCCCAGCCTACATAGATGCACGTATCAAACTGTGCTTGTGCTCGGCACAGCTTTATATGTGCACTTATTTAGAGACTTTTCCTTCCTACTACAAGAACTATGTCACGCCAGATTTATGCAGTGCCAGATTTATGCTGCATTGTGAGCTTGAGGTTGGTTGAGTCAATTGGTAGAGTATTTGATCCGTTGCTCAGTTCAGCTATAGCTGTATTTGAGCAAGTCAAAGACAAACTCACAGCAATACCTTGTTTGCTCCTAGCGACCTTGTAACATGTACGCCAGGGAGTAGACCCCTCTAGCCCTTGGGGGGCAACAGGCGTGGCAGCGCCCAGTCCAATCCAGTCAAGTCAAGTCCGTCCAGTGTGAGTGCATTCGACAGCAGCTGCATGCAGCGCTGACCTTGCCTAATTGCAGGCCGAAGAGAGAGAGAACGTGTAGGGAAGGATAAGG
>LKMJ01001441.1_pt1 | contig 20971 bp, 20 predicted proteins | sample 643391 | NCBI WGS metagenome assembly LKMJ01 (sample SAMN04112250, study PRJNA286221) | soda lake metagenome | biome: soda lake; feature: Kulunda Steppe; material: water; isolation source: sample PL-Br10 brine of Picturesque Lake | place: Russia: Kulunda steppe | collected 2010-07
CGGCTTCCCCAAGCAGGTCTTCGAGCCGATCGTAACTCGTTTCCGGGTCGACGAAGTTGACGAGTTCGACTTTGTTGAACTGGTGGACGCGGACGATACCGCGCGTCTCGGTGCCGTGTTCGCCGGCCTCACGCCGGAAGTTGGGGGTGTAGGCCTGATGTTTCAGTGGAAGATCGTCGGCGAGTAAGATCTCGTCGGCGTACATGTTGGTGACCGGAACCTCGGCCGTCGGACAGAGCCAGAGATCGTCGTCGTCGTAGGCTGCGTCGTTGCTGCCGCCGAGGCGGTAGGCGTCGTCGGCAAACTTGGGGAGCTGGCCGGTTCCGCGCATCGACTCGCTCGTGACTGGAATCGGCGGGAAGAGATCGATGTAGCCTTGCTCGCGGTGGATGTCCATCATGAACTGGACGAGTGCGTGTTCCAGCCGGGCTCCATCACCTTTGAGGAAGTAAAATCCCGAGCCGGTCGTCTTCGCGCCACGGGCTTCGTCGATGATATCGAGTTCCTCGCCGAGTTCGTAGTGGGGGACGATCGTTTCGGGCAGACCGTGGTCGGTGTCGAATCCCCAGCGGCGGGCTTCGACGTTGTGGCGTTCGTCGACGCCAAGCGGGACGCTCTCGTGCGGTATCTGTGGAATTTCGAGGGCTCGCTCGGCGAGTTCCGACTCCAACTCGGCTGCCTCCTCTTCGATCGCTTCGATCTCGGATTTGAGCTCTTTCGATTGGGCGATCGCCTCTTCGCGCTCCTCGTCTTTGCCCTCGGCGACGAGTGTGCCGATCCGTTTGGTGATCTGGTTGCGATCGTGGCGCAAGTCATCGCCTTTGGCTTTCAGTTCCCGCCAGCGTTCGTCGAGTTCGAGCAGGTCGTCGATATCGACAGCAGCGCCACGGTTGTCGAGTGCCTCGCGCACTGCCTCCGGCTTCTCGCGTAAATAGCTCCGAGCGATCATTGCCCGATGGTTCTGTACGGCCGTCCAAAACCGTATCGGAAGCGCTCGTGGTGCCACGGGAGACGAGAATGCTTTTTTATTACCCCTGTCACAATATAGCGTATGGATCCAGTAGAGGGTGAGGTGTCGACGCCGATCACGTACGAGCCTGTCAACGTCAAAGATGTGCTCGTCGAAATGAAGGATACGGCGGAGTTGCTGATCGATCTCTCCTATTCGGCGGTGTTACACTCCAGTGAGGATATCGCGCGGGAAGTGCTTCGGCTCGAAGACCGGATGGACGTACTCGAGATGCGGGCACGGATGGGGTTGATGATGGCAACCCGGAGCCCGGACGACGCCGAACGACTGGCGCCGGTGCTTGGCATCGTCTCGGCCGCTGACTCGATCAGTGATGCGGCTGGCGACATTGCGAAAGTCGTCCTCGAAGATATCGGGCTGCCCGAAGCGATGCGTGCGGCGCTGCCCGAGGCAGTCGAGACGCTCGTTCGTGGCGTTGTCGACGCCGACTCCGTCTACGCCGATCGGACGCTTGCAGATATCGACCTCGAATCGGAGACCGGCGTCCGGATGATCGCCCTTCGTCGCGGCGACGACTGGCTGGTAAACCCCGGCCCGGAGACAACGATCAGCGCAGACGACGTCGCCCTGCTTCGCGGCCCGGATGTCTCGATCGGTGATGTCTACGAGACGCTGACCGGAACGAGCTACGAGCCACCGGTCGTCGAGGACCCGGATATCGACGATCTGGAGCGAGCCGTGGACACAATCGTCCACATGAAGAACCTCTCGGAGCTGGCGGTCGATCTGGCTTACAGCGCCGTGTTGTTCGACAGCGAAGCGCTCGCAGAGGAGGTCCGGAATCTCGAAATCGAGGTCGACGCACTGGAATCGCGCTTCGAGGCGTGGACGCTGCAGGCGGCCGCCGACGCCGATGATCCGGTTGTGCTACGTGGGTTGATCCACCTCGGGAGTGCAACGGAGGTCATCAGCGATGCAGCGGTCGATATCAGCGAGGGCGTCCTTCGAGATATCGAGGTCCATCCGGTCATCCAGATGGCAGTCGAAGAGAGCGACGAACTCATCACCCGCGTCGCCGTCGAGACGGGGAGTACACTCGACGAAACGAAGATCACCGCGGGCGTTCCAGACACTGATACGACGATGTCGGTGATCGCCATCCGCCGTCCCGAAGAGGGATGGCTGCTGGTCGGCGACGCTGATGCCGAGATCCGCGGTGGCGACGTTCTCATCTCGAAAGGGACCCGATCGGCAGCCGAGGCGTTCGAGCGGCTGGGCACCGCCTGATCCGGATTTTTTGGCCACCGCTCCTCGATCGGACTGTCAGGTCGGCGAGTGACACCAACCCGACGGTGTACGGTCATATTGTGATAATATGGTGATCGTACACCGATCGAACCCACGCTGTACAGGCGATGTCGTTTCGCACACCGGCTGTAGCCTGTCACTGAAAGCAGACCGGTGGGTTCGCGATGCAAACAGTGGAGGGGGACGCTATGGACCGACAGCCGAGTAGCCGGCATCGTCGGAGACAACGACGGAATGTGAGCCGGTTTCGGGCAATCTACGCGTACAGCAACCTGTCGCTGCCCGTGATCGGTTTTGACGGAGTATTACCTTTTCTGCGGCCAGTGGAAGTCGGTCTATGTGTTCCAGCCGGCCGACGGTTCTGGTGCTGGATGGGGATTACGACAACACCCTGTCGATCGCAAAAGAGCTCACAGAAGATCTCGGAGCATCGATCATCGGGGCCGGAACGACGCGTCACAGTCGGCTCTTGCGATCGATCTACTGTGATGTTGGGCGCGTCGTTCCACCACCGGAGCTGTCGGCGTACGACGAGGCACTGGTGTCGATCATCGAGACCGAACGGCCGGATATGGTGCTTCCGGTGGGGTACGAGTCGATGGCAACCATCCAGCGGATTCGATCGGCAATTCCCGACGCCGTCTCGCTGTGTGTGCCCTCACGAGATACCTTTCATGCGGCGGCCGACAAGGAGACAACGCTGCGCCGGGGCCGCGAGCTAGGGATCGATACCCCCGCTGAGTACTCCTCGATCGTTGCAGACCTCGATGCAGATGGTCGCCCCGATGTCAGTGAGACGCTTCCGTTTCCGGTGTTCTGTAAGGCCCGGCGGGAAAACGGCGATGCGACGACGGCACCGGTGACGAACCCCACCGAGTTCTGGGAGACGTACGATCGGATCGCGCGTGCGTCGCCAGACGGGGAGGTGCTCGTCCAGGAGTACATCGACAACGATGGGCTCACCTACGGCTGTGGGCTGTGCTGGCTCGACGGCGAGGTCGAACTCGGGATCACGCACGAAGAGCTTCGCTCTGTGCCCCGTCACGGCGGGAGCGGGACGCATCTTCGGCTGGGGTGTGCCGACACGCTCGAACGGCAGGCGCGGGCGCTACTCGATGCGCTCGAGTGGAACGGGATCGCGCTCGTCGAGTTCAAGCAGCGAGCCGATGGCTCGTTCGTCCTCATGGAGATCAACCCGAAGTTCTGGGCGTCGTATGCGCTTGCCAGCCAGCATGGCTACCGCTTTGCCTCGACGATCGTCGCCCACGAACTCGACCTCGATGTCGAGTATCCGATCGGGACGCCCGCAACGAGCGGCGAACTGCTGTTCCCACTTCGAGAACTGCAGTTTGCGCTTTCAAATCGCCAGACGGAGTCAGTGCGCGACCTGCTCGTGACCCTCTGTACCTCGACGGCCGGCTGGGACATCGATCGGGGGGACCTCGGTGCGTGGCTGACACCGCCAGCGACGCTCGTCCAGCAGCTTCCGACCGTCGAGACGGGGCGCGATCGCTGGCAACACGTCGACGAGCGACCGGGCATCGATCGAGCGGAATCGACCACCACGAGACGACACGGCGTCGAGTCTGCCGTGGCAGACGGAACGCCTGAGGAGGACTAACAGATGACACAGCTATCAGTAACAGACGACGGCACAGCACTCGAACCCGACGACACACTCTACAGGTGTTGTCGGGAGACACTTGCGTACGCGAGCGAACGCGAGTACATCGGCTGGGATTATGCTGACGGGCTCAGTAGCCGGCTTCTCGATCGCGTCCCCGTCGAGAACAAGTGGCTCAATCTCGCTGTTCAGGAGACGATCAAGCGCGCACCGGTCAACCTGCGTCCACTCTTTCGGGTCGACCAACGCCGCAGCTACAAGGGGGCGGCGCTGTTTGCGATGGCCAACTTCGACATGTACGCGCTGTCGGGAGACACTCACTACAAACAGGAGGCACGAGCGCTCGTCGACTGGCTCATCGCCGAAGACAACGACTGGTGTGAGCACTTCTGTGGTGGTGGGCACAGACACCCACTCCAAGATCTTGCGAGCGATCGGCCAACCGTCCCCGGCGAGTCCTCGGGTGTCGTCTCGACAGCCTACGCCGTTCAGGCGCTGCTTCAGGCGAGCGCCGTCTGTGAGGAGCCACGCTATGGGCGTCTTGCTCGATCGGCTGGCGAGTTCGTCACCGAAACGCTGGGCTACACCGAGACCGAACTGGGCGCACAGATCAACTATACGGCGACGAACGGCGAGCCAGTGGCGTCGGCGACGCCACCGCACACGCTGAACGCGAACGCGATCGGCGCACGGCTGTTGGTCGAACTCGGGTCGGCGTTTGATGAGCCCACCTACCGCAAGCAAGCCACGTCGATTCTCGATTACGTGACGGCCAAGCAGACGGCGACAGGCGGCTGGCTGTATACGGATCCGCCGACAGCCTCGCATCTCTCGATGGACAGCTTCCACAACGGCTTTATTATCGAATCGTTACTCCGGTATCGGACGCTTACAGGCGACGATCGGTACGACGAATCGATCGATCGGGCGCTGTCGTTCTATCGGGACGTGCTGTTCACTGACGACGGCGCGCCGAACTGGGACGAGTCGAGTGCGTATCCGCGAGATATTCACGCGGCCGCACAGGGGATCATCGTTTTTACTGCCACTGGCGAGTTCGAGCGCGCTCGCCAGATCATCGACTGGACGATGAAGACGCTGTATGCGGGTGACGGCCAGTTCTACTACCAACGGCGTCGCTTCTACACGAAGCGGTTTACGCTGATGCGGTGGTGTCAGGCGTGGATGGCCTACGCGCTGTCGACGTATCTGACCCGAACCAACGGCCAGCCGACTGTCCAGTAGTGTATGCACCGAAAACCACACTGTACCGTGATCGTAGCTATAGTCCAGTTTCCAAACGAGACACACAATGTCGCTTGAACTCGAACAGCTCGACACTGTTGCTGAGGCGAACAGAAACCAGTGGAATAACGTAGTTGAAAACGCCGCACTCGGCTGTGTGTTCCATCGCTACGAGTGGCTTCGGGCGGTCGAAGCCGGCACCGACCACGACGCGAAACACCTGCTCGTCACAAAAAAGGGGAATCCGATCGCGTGTTTTCCGAACTTCGTCACACGAGTCGGACAGCTCGAACGGTTGAGTTCGATCAGACCGGGCTACGGGGGCCCGATCACGATGACCGACGAAAACGAAAGTCTGGAGCTGTTGCTCGACGGTGTCGGCGAATGCTGTCGGGGGACGATCCTCTACAACGAGTTGCGGACCTACGACCAGAACTACGTCCGGTATCACGATCTCTTGGACGAGCGCGGCTACCAGCCGACGATCCTCTCCTGTCGGTTCACTCTCGATCTCTCGGACGGCTGGGAGCCGGTCTTCGAGGGGATGGATAGCGAACGGCGACGGGGGATCAGACGCGGTCACGAGGAAAACGACATCGAGGTCATCGAGGAACCGATCACCGAGACGGCGTGTCTGCAGTTTTACGAGGACTACGAGACGGTCGCCGAACGCGTCGGCCAACCCACCCACCCGCGATCGTTCTTCCGTGAACTGCCACGTGTGGCCGATCGGCTGGTGTTGTTTACGCTACGCGTCGACGGCGAGGACCGTGGCCAGTACATGTACATCTGTGATGACGAGCAGTCGACGCTCCAGCACCTGTTCACCGCAGTAACCGAAGACCACTTCGAGTACCGGGCACCGGAACTGCTCCACGAACACGCCATCAGGTGGGGGATCGACGAGGGGTACGAGACGTACGAACTCCGGGGGTCGCCGCCGGACTTCCGAAACGGCGTCTTCCGGTTCAAGGAGTACTTCGGTGCAGAGACCATCCCGCTGATCGTCTACGAACGGGGGCGTCCGGCACCAGCACTGACGGCGCTCAACGTCGGCCGCTCACTCTCTCGGCGACTCGAATCCTAGCACGGTCGACGCAGCCGTCGCGTTGTCAGCGATCGCCCGCGCTGCGAGACCGACGTTCTGTTTGGCTCGGTTGATCGCCCACCGCTTCCAGCGGGGGCCATAGGGGACGTACTGCCAGCAGTCGTACTCGGCGGCTAACTCGCGTTGGGCGTCGGGTCTGACGCCCATCAGCAACTGGAACTCGATCGCCGGCTCGCCTGCGCGGTCGTGTCGATCGATTGCATACTCGATCATTGCGGGATCGTGGGAGGCGACGGCGACGGTGCCGGTTGCCGTCTCGATGGCCTGATCGAGCAGGCGGCGGTACGCGCGGTCGATCGCCGCCTGTTTTGTGTAGGCGATCGAGTCCGGGTTGTCGTATGCGCCGCCTTTGACGAGTCGAAGCTTACCGGGGCAGTCGGCAACACGATCGAGATCGGCGGGTGTTCGGTGCAAATCTGCCTGCAGACAGATGCCGAGCCCGTCGTAGACGGAGGCGAACCGCTCGTAGGCATCGAGGGTGGCGTCGGTTGTCGTCGGCTCTTCCATATCGAGCCAGACGAGCACGCCGTGGTCGGCTGCCGTCTCGACGATATCGCCGAGCAACGCAGTGCAGAGCTCCTCGCTGTAATCGAGGCCGAGCTGAGTTGGCTTGACCGAGACTGCGGCGGTGAGATCGGCAGCCCCGAGGTCGCCGATCACGCGCTGGTACTCACGCGCGTCAGCTACGGCTCGCTCCCGATCGGCGTGGTGAGAACCAAGCAGGTTGAGCATCGGGTTGATCCCCTGCTCTGTGAGCGTGTGTGCGTGTGAGATGGCTGTCGCTGCCGTCTCACCGGCGACGAACTGGGTTGCGATCGGCGGGAGCATACCGACATCTCACACAGCCGCCAGTATGGGCGTTGGTCCGCCTCTCACTGAGCGCAATCGATCCGTGGCGATCGCCGGATCACCACGTTATTTGACTGCCTCGGCCGGACTGTTCGTATGACCGACAGTGCAGACGACGATCGTGGCCCGCTGGTGACACGCCGCCGACTGCTCGTGGGTGCCGGCGGGCTGGTCGGAATCGGTGGCGGCGGCGCGGTTTACGTCTCGCGGGAACTGGACGGTGATTTCGGCGGCTACACGGCTCCCGCGGAGTTTCCGGCAGTCACGACCCGCGGGACGTTCGACGACGATGGCGAGCGCGTCGGCGACAGCCAGCCAGAGCGAGTCGGCAACTGGGACGACCCCGACGAGTCGTCGTCGCTTTTCGTCTTCGTCCACGGTTTCGATACCGGCGACGATGCAGCCCGAGACCAGGCCTACACAACCCAGCTGGGGCTCGAAGACGCCGATCGGCCGACGCCGGTCGTCGCTTACAGCTGGGATTCGGATCGAGACTGGGGGGAGGCAAAATCGATCGCCGACGAGAACGGGGGGCCCCTCGCCGACTGGCTCGTCGATCGGGCCGACGGGACCGACCAGTCGCTGCATCTGTTCGGCTACTCGCTTGGGGCACGAGTGAGCTGTGAAGCGATTCACACACTCGCTGCGGACGGCCACACCGATGTCGTCGACTCCGTCTCGCTGCTCGGTGGGGCGATCCCCAGAGCGAGCGTCGAACGTGACGAGCGATACGGCGACGCCTTAGCGACGGTGCCGGTCGTCGGCAACTTCTACAGCCGGAACGATCGGGTGCTTGGCTGGGTGTACCGGGCCGCCGATCGGACGCGTGCGGTCGGATACGATGGGGCTCGTGACGCGTCTGCGGCACCCGATAGCTACCACGACGTGGACGTTACTAATCTCGTCGACGACCACTACTCGTATTTTCAGCCAGAGGAGGGGTGTCTGCCCCGCGTCGTCGAGACGATCGACGGGTAAACGATCGAGGGGCTACAGCCCGACGACGACCGTCGAGACGCCGATGAAGATGACCATCCCGAGCACGTCGACGACGTTCGTCACGATCGGAATCGTCGTGTCGTCAGGGTCGATCCCGAGTCGGTAGGAGGCGTAGGTTGCCCCGAAGCTGAAGACGACGGCGATGACGGCGACAGACATCCCGCTGACGAGCGAGATGAAGAGCAGTTCGCCGAGGCTGAGTACGCCATCGAACAGCACGACGCTGATCGCGTAGGCCCCGATCGCGAGCGCCGTAAAGATCGTCGCGGCGAGTGCGAGCACGGCCAGTACGTTCGCCCAGAGCACCCGGTCTTTCGGATCGAGTTCGGTCGTCCCGAGGTGGAACCGCGTCGAGAGCCGCGAGCTCAAGATCGCCCCGAGATTGCCACCCATATCGACCATCGTGGGAACCATCACCGCGAGGATTGCAACCTCTTCTAACAGCTCCTCGGCGCTTTCGAGCGTGATCCCTGCCCAGAGGACGATAACCGAGAGAACCACCAGCAACGGAAACATGTTGCCGACGATCGTTTTCCACTCCCAGGAGCCAAGCGAACCACCGATCGGCGCGACCATCAGAACACCACCCCGACGAGGGTCACAGCAAACAGCATGAACAGCATGCCGAAGATATCACCGAGCGTGGTGACGATCGGGCCGACGAGGTTGTCGGGATCGTAGCCATACCGGTAGCCGGCGAAGATGAGCACGAGCAGGCCGACGATCATGATCACCGAGGTCAACACGCCGGCGACCAGCATGATTGCGACGAGTTCGTAGAGGGCAGCGACCTGCCAGCCAAGCAAGATTAATGCGACCCACGTCACGACCCCGATCACGATCGAGATCCCGATCCCATTAATAAAGGAGGCGATGACGGCGTTGGTCAGCCGTTCGTTGCGCTCGAATTTCGGCGGGATCAGTCCCTGGTGGAGCCCACTGGAGATTCGCCCACCGAGTGCGCCGTAGACGTTTCCTCGCGTGGCGAGGAAGACGGGGATCATCACGAACAGCCCCGGAAACCGTTCGATGCTCTCGACTAACCCCTCGAGGACAAGGCCAGCAAAGAGCCCGCCACCCAGTGCAATAAATAGAATAGGCAGTGCTTCCCGGTAGATCGACCAGAACTCCGTGCGGACGCTCATACTGCCCCCGTTCTCAGGCCCTCATTATAATTGTCCGGAACGAGAACACCGAGCGACCGTGCAATCGAGTGATCAGCAGCCTCCATACACCTCACCCCGGCTGTGCGAGCGGATGACGCCTGCAAACTCTCCTTCCAGAAGGTCGAGAACCCGGGCTCCGAGCACGCAGAGTCGCTCGGGGATGTCATCGCTTATTGCTGTGTCGACTCGATCGCTACTGCAGTGGTTGGTATCGAACATACAGTGATGGGTTATGAAATGTTCTTCAAGTAGATACCGGTAGATTGTCCCTATGTGTTGGATTCCCATCTCGATCGATCACCACAGTCCGACGAGCACCCACGCTAGCCCGATCGCGGCCAGTGAGATCACGAGATTGCCGACGGCGTTTATAACGGCGAGTCGCCGATCGCCCCGTTCGTAGAGCTGGACGGTCTCGACAGAGAACGACGAGAACGTCGTGAACGAGCCACACGCCCCGATCCCGAGCAGCTGGATCGTCGACTCGCTCGCACCGGCGAAAATGGCCGCCCCAAAGACGAAGCTGCCGATCACGTTGACCGTAAGCGTCGGCCACGGATACCGATCGCCCGAAAGCTGCTGGTAGACCCAGTAGCGACAGACGGCCCCGATCGCTCCACCCGTTCCGACGATATGAGCCGGTTCGGGGTCGAAGGTGACGTTCTCGACGATCGAATCGATGACGACCTCGAACATGGCGAGGTGCCCAATCAGTGCTGGATCGAGCGTCGAACTCATGCAGTCTCACCACTTGTTGTGGCCGGCGTCCAATCGCTGAGACGGCGGGCGAGTTCGCGACTCGCGAGCACACCAGTAAAGCCGAGCCCGTAGTTGGCTGCGACGATCCCCACCAACAGGAGTGGCTCTGCGGCGATCGCTGTCTGGACGGCGAACGTACTGTAGGTCGTCAGTGACGAGAGAAAGCCCGTTGTAAAAACGAGCCGTGAGTGACGATCGACGATTCCAGTGTACTGGGCTTCGTAGACGATGAAGCCGAGTGCGAAACTGCCGAGAACGTTGACGAGCAAGACGGCCTGAATCTCGGATACAAGACCGATCGCGAAAAATCGGAGATTCGATCCGGCAAAGCCGCCGATGCCGATCAGTGCAAGCGTTTCGAGTCGAACGAGTGGGTGGTCTGCCATAGCTGTCTATCGAGACAGGGACCGTCAGCCGGTGAGTAGCGATCGCTTCGGTTTCGAACGGACTGTGTCCGTCTACCGGCAGTTGGGTCAGGCGGGCCCCATCGCCCAGATACGCGTTCGTTCTCGCAGGGCCGTACTAACGGTTGCGAACCAACAGCGGTGTGCGATCGAGTGACGAGCGACGGCTGTTGAACGGTGGCACGCGGCCAACCGCTTGCGTGCCAGGACCGAAAGAAAAGAGTGAAGTTTAGACTGGGTCTAAAATAGACGATGGCAGACACCGTCGGTGAGGTCGATCGTCGGGACGGGTTCAGGAAGGCCTCGTGGGCTAACGTCATCGGCAACGCCGCCAAGATTATCGTCGAGGGAGCCGCCGGGCTCGCCTTCGGCAGCATTGTCTTGCTCGCTGATGCAGCCCACTCCGTTGCAGACCTCGTCGCGAGTCTCGTCGTGCTCGTCTGGGGAAGCAGTTCCTACGACGAACCCGATGACACCCACCCACACGGTCACGATCGGATCGAGCCGCTGACGGCGCTGTTCGTTGGAGCCGTCATCGCACTGCTCGGTGGGCTCTTGTTGTACGAATCGATCCAGGGGTTGATTCACCACGAGCCGCCGACGGCGAGCCTGCTGTTGTTGGGTGCGCTCGCGTTCGCGATCGTCGATATGTATCTGGTCTACTGGTACACGACGAGAGTCAACGAAGAGCTCGACTCAACTGCGCTCAGAGCTCTCGCAACCGACTGTCTGAACGATATCTACACCTCGTTTGCAGCCGTCGTCGGCGTCATCGGCATCTTGCTCGGCCAGCCGCTTTTGGACCCGCTTGCGGGTGCACTCGTCAGTCTGCTGGTTATCTATCAGGGTGTCGAGATCGGCCGCGAGAACGTCGATTATCTGGTCGGGGCAGCCCCATCCGACGAGAAGCGCACGGAGATCACGGCCACCCTCCGAGACCACCCCGCAGTCGAAGGCGTTCACGACCTGACAGTGTTTTACGATGGCACCGTCCTCGAAGTCGAAGTCCACATCGAGGTCGACGGCGACATGCCGTTTCGCCGAGCCCACGATATCGAATCTGATTTGGTCGATCGGCTGCGCGCGATCGACGACGTTGGCGACGCCCACATCCACCTCGATCCTTCGGGAATCGGCGAGTGGAAAGAGCAAGCCGATCGGAGCGAAAAACCGAGATAGCGGTGTTTTTCACCCCGGATCGAGTATACCCCTCTTGTGACAGAAGTACTGCTCATCGTGGGACTCGTCGTCGCGGCGTTCGTCGGCTACAACATCGGGGGGGCAACGACCGGGCCTGCGTTCGGCCCGGCTGTCGGTGCCAACGTCATTACGAAACTCATGGCGGCCGGGCTGATGTCGATTTTCTTCTTTGTTGGCGCGATCACGATCGGCCCACAGGTCGTCGATACACTCGGTGAAGAGCTCGTCACCGACACCGCCATCTTCACGATGCGATCGAACGTCGCCGTCCTCTTTTTTATCGGCGGCGCACTGTTCGTCGGCAACTACTTCGGCGTCCCTGCTTCGACGTCGATGACTGCTGTTGGCGCGATCGCTGCACTCGGGCTTGCAGCCGGTGAACTCAACCTCGCGGTCCTCGGCGAGATTGCCGTCTGGTGGATCGTCGCGCCGATCGTCGGCTTCTGGATCGGCGGCGTCGTCGGCCGGTATTTTTACCCCCAGATCAACGCGTGGATCGCAATCGAGGGCAACCGAGAGGGACGCCAGATGATCACCGTCGATCGCTCGGGGACCGTTCCACGGCTCCAGTTCGGCGTTGGTGCCGATCGCCGAGAGATTACGGGAGCGTTCGTCGTCGTCGGTATCGGTTGCCTGATGGCGTTCTCCTCGGGAACGAGCAATATTGCCAACGCGATCGCCCCGATATACGGCACCGGCGACATCGACATGGTCCCGCTGATCGTCTTTGGGTCGGTGGCTGTCGCCGTCGGCTGTTTCACGATCGCTCGCCGCACACTCGATACGCTTGGCAACGATATCACGAACCTCCCACTGACGGCCGCAATCGTCGTCGCGGTGATCAGCTCGACGATCGTAATCGGCCTCTCGTGGATCGGGATTCCGGCGAGTTTCGTCGTCATCGCGACGATGTGTATCATCGGACTCGGCTGGGGCCGAGCAACCAGAACGACGACCATCTCGGATGCCGCGAAAGGTGAGGAGACGCACGTCTCCGTCGGCGCGCTCACCGCCGAAGAAGAAGGGGAAACACCGCCGAAAATCGGCGAGGAAGAACCCGAAGATATCCCCGCGGCCTCCGACCTGTTTGATCCGTCGACGACGGCCAGAGTCGTCCTCATGCAAAACGTCGTCCCGATCATCTCGACGGTCGGCGCCTTCCTGACGTTTCGGTTCGTGCCGGTTTTCGGATTCTGAGCAGCACATTCCGGCAAACACTGCGATCGTCGGGCGACCGGTCGCTGTTATGTCTGATTCTGGGCTGAATTAGCATACAATGTCTAATAAATACCGTCAGTATTTTCTTCGAACTGTTCGATTGAGACTCGAAGCTAATTGCGGCCTGAACAGCAAGCTATACCAAGGCGGGACTCGAATCAGCGAGTGATGCCCACGGTAGAATACCTCAACTACGAAGTACTGGACGACCAGGGCTGGGAAATGGACGACGACGACCTCTTCGAGCAGGCTGCTGACGCAGACCTCGGCGACGAGGATTACGGCAGCCTCGACGTTGCCGAAGGCGAGTATATCCTCGAAGCCGCCGAGGCACAGGGCTACGACTGGCCCTTCTCGTGTCGCGCAGGTGCCTGTGCGAACTGTGCAGCGATCGTCTACGATGGCGAGATCGAAATGGACATGCAGCAGATCCTCTCCGACGAGGAAGTCGAAGAGAAAAACGTCCGCCTGACCTGCATCGGCTCTGCAGAAACCGACGAGGTGCAGATCGTCTACAACGCCAAACACCTCGACTACCTGCAGAACCGCGTCATCTAGACGCCAGCGTAGCACGTACGTTACACTACATTTTCAATTTTTTCTCACCGATTAGAGACCAGTCCTGTTCACAAGTTGCTAGTCGAAGTGACCAGATCAGATAACTCGAAGAGGAGGACATCATCGCGCCCATCGGTGGCGCGTTTGAGGTCGTCGGTGTACCCGGAGCGGCTGAACAAGATGTACAGTGTCTCTCCGTCTGCTGGCCCTTCTGACCATCGAACTTCTGACGCTGTTCGTTCAAGATCGGAGAGGACACCTTCACTCACGGGTCGAGAGGTGAATTTGCACTCACCAGCGACCAGCCCCTCAGTAGTGAGCCCGAGGACGTCCAGTTCGTGCTGTTTGAACCACCACTGCCCGATATCACGGAACCGTCGATCGATGAGCTCGGGGAGTTTGCGCTGGCAAAGGCGTTCAAATAATGGGCTCACGTAATCTGCCACTTCGGGTTCGACGAGTTCATCGTACGCGTCGTCGCCGAGCAGACGAAGCTGGTCCTGGTTTCCGTACACGAACCGGAACCAGAACCGGAACAGTGGAGCGGAAATGCGATACCGACCGCGTTTCGAAGATGTCGGTGATTCTGTTACAGGGATGTGACGCTCAACGAGGCGGAGCCGGCGGAGTTTCTGAAGGTATGTGCTGAGCGATCCGGACTCTACACCAGCCATACCCGCTATCTCGTTCGGGGTGCGACGCCCGTGGGCGAGCGCACGGAGGATGCTGAAGTACGTATTCGGCTGTCGGAGTTCGGTACGCAACAGGAACTCGGGCTCGGAGTGCAGAAGGCCGCGCTCCGATAGGATCGCCTGCTGGATGTTCGTTCCCAACGGCTGGTCGGGATCAATGGTCTGTAAGTAGTATGGTGTGCCGCCGTAGATTGACCACGCGGTGATGGCAGTCTCGGGGCTGTACTTCGGGAAAAACTGGCGCGAATCGGTCACGTCAAGTGGTTTGAGATCGATAGTTGCCGTCCGCCGACCGTACAGGGGTGCGCTTCCAGAAAGCACCTTGTCTTCCATAACACTAATGGACGAGCCTACGAGCACGAGCGTCATCCCTGTTTCCTGCAACTCCATATCCCAGACGCGCTGAATTCGGGACGGTAACGACTCGTCCTCCTCGATGAGGAACGGGAACTCATCGATGACGACGACAGCATCTTCCTCACCAAGTGCTCCGAGGATGGCCTCCCAGTCGCGGCGGACGTTCCGCAACGAGGTGTACTGCGCAGTAGTGGTTTCGACAAACTGTTCGAGTTGATTTGGTGCGGTCGACTCGACCGCTTGGTAGTAGATAGCGCCGTCTCGATCATCGATCGACTGACGCACGAGCTCGCTCTTGCCGAGGCGACGGCGACCGTAGATCACAATGAACTCCGCCGTTTCGGACTCATAACAGTCTGTGAGTTGATCGAGTTCAAGATTTCGATCAACGAATTGCTCCATACAGCCCGTAACAACCCCAATCAAATAGAATTTACGATTTCAGAAATCGCAATTTCTAAAAGCATGATTTCCGAACGTGTAATTTCCAATTACGAAAGAGGGAAGACTACGCGATCGGTAGCGGCTGTTTCGTTCACCGAGAACAGGGCGCTTTTGCGGCTCCCAACGAATAGACAACTATGGACCTTACACACCGCCCTCGCCGCCTTCGGCAGGATCGAGTTCGTGGCCTCGTCAGTGAAACAAGCCTCGATCCGTCCGATTTCATCGCACCGGTGTTTATTGATGCGACGATAGACGAACGGATTCCGATCGAGTCGATGCCCGGTCATGAACGGGTACCGATCGACGAAAGCGTCTCCCGGGTCGAGGACGTGCTCGAAACGGGCGTCGAAGCGGTGATGCTCTTTGGCATCCCGGAGTCGAAAGACGCCGAGGGAACGCGAGCATGGGCCGAAGACGGCGTCGTCCAGGAGGCAGCTCGTCGGATCAGTGCCGAGACAGACGCCTACATTATCGCCGATGCCTGTCTCTGTGAGTACACCGACCACGGCCACTGTGGGCCGCTCGAAGCGGAACTTCGTGGCGACGATACAGACCATACGGGCTGTGCGCACGATCCGACGCTGACTGTCGACAACGACGCGACGCTCGACTCACTCAAGCGGATCGCCGTCTCTCAGGCCGACGCCGGCGCGGACATGATCGCCCCAAGTGGCATGATGGACGGCATGGTCGAGGCGATCCGATCGGCGCTGGATGAGGCGGGATACGAACACGTTCCAATCATGAGCTACGCAGCCAAATACGAGAGTGCGTTCTACGGCCCGTTCCGTGACGCTGCGGACGGCGCTCCTGCGTTTGGCAACCGTCGCCACTACCAGATGGACCCGGCGAACGCACGCGAGGCCCGCCGCGAGGTGCGTCTCGATGCCGACCAGGGGGCCGACGTGTTGATGGTTAAACCCGCACTCCCGTATCTGGATATCGTCAGCATGGTCCGTGAGGAGTTCGATCACCCCGTTGCGGCGTACAACGTTTCCGGAGAGTACGCCATGCTCCATGCAGCTGCCGAGAAGGGGTGGCTCGATCTGGACGCTGTCGCCACCGAATCGCTGCTCTCGATCAAACGTGCCGGAGCGGACCTCATTCTGACGTACTTCGCAGAAGATATCGCCGATCGGCTCTCCTAACTCGGTTGCCGATCGACAATCAGTATATACGACGCCGCAGGCGAAACGGTCTGCCTATTGTGCTACTTCTTAAAATACCCTTATATTCCTATGGTTCGCCCAGAAATTACGGAATATGAGTACAGTTGAAAACGCTAACCATTATACTTAACAAGTTCGTCGCCAATAACGTGACAGAACACACAGAAACAGAGACAGACGAATCAAAGGTAGTTCGAACTGACGGTGGCGAACCGAACGATGGCGAGATCAAGATGGTCACGGCGATCATCCGGCCCGATCGACTCGGTGCAGTCAAAAAATCGCTGGCGGAAGCCGGCGCACCGTCGCTGACGGTCACCAACGTCTCGGGACGTGGTTCCCAGCCAGCCAAAAAAGGCCAGTGGCGCGGCGAGGAGTATACCGTCGACCTCCACCAGAAAGTCAAAATCGAGTGTGTCGTCGCCGACATTCCAGCTGACGATGTCGTCAACGCGATCGCTGAGGGCGCACACACCGGCGAACCCGGTGACGGCAAGATCTTCGTCACCGATGTCGCAAGCGCCTATCAGATCCGCACCGGAAACACTGGCACCGACGCGGTCTGAACAGACTCCAGCCAATTTTTTGCAAGCGGGAAGACGACCTCTCTACAGCGATAACAGGCCAATACCGTCAGTCAGACGAATCCGAACTATTGGTGTAACTGACGTGTCCGATCGAAGGCACACCCCGTCGGAACGCTGAAACCGGGGGATTGAACGAACGTCCACTGATCGTTGGATCGTCCAGTTCACCCGGTCTCACAGGCAATATCTGCCGCGCGAGAGACATAATTGACCGTTTTGCAGCCGAATTCTCCGCCGTGACCGCGGTAACTGTCGAATTTGTGGTTGACAAACCGAGGGAGAACCGCCGCCTGATCGAAAAATGCCCATTGCCCGACAGGGTTATACAATATATATGCCATCTAGTCTTGGTCGTGACCTCAAATTATCACCCGTAAAGTTGTGATGATCAACGCTAACCCTTATATTAGACCGAGGCATCGCAACCAGATGTGATTTGGAACACATCCATGAAGCAGGTTCGTTGTAGGTTAGACATACGTCTACAAAAACAGCATTACATTGTGTCGGCCGTAGAGGTGTCACGATGATAACTGCTCCAGTTCTGGAAGTCAGTGCGGCCGATCTAGAGCAGCTCGCGACCGGCATGAATATGATGTGGGCGCTGACGGTCACCTTCCTGATCTTCTTCATGCACGCAGGGTTTGCGATGCTCGAAGCAGGACAGGTCCGATCGAAAAACGTCGCCAACCAGCTGACGAAGAACATGCTCACATGGGCGATCGGGATCGCCGTGTTCTTCGCCATCGGACTGGGAATCTCGAACAACGTCGGGTCGGTGCTTGCCGGTGGTGGCTCCGGTCCACTGACGATGTTCGGTGCAGATGCTGGCTTCGGTATGGTGAACGTGCTGTTCAGCGCGGTGTTCGCGATGACCGCCGCAACGATCGTTTCGGGAGCAGTCGCGGGGCGTGCGAAGCTTCGTGCGTACCTCGCGTACACGTTCCTGTTGGCTGCAGTCATCTACCCGGTCGCAGCGGGGCTGGTCTGGTACGCCCCACACGCTGAAGAGGTCGCGATTCTCGAGCAACTCGGCTTCGCTGACTTCGCAGGCGGCATGGTCGTCCACGGCGTTGGTGGTGTTGCCGGCCTTACCGCAGCCTGGGTCCTCGGATCACGGATCGGCAAGTACAACGAGGACGGCAGTACGAACATCATCCCTGGTCACTCGATGACATTTGCCGTTCTCGGGACGCTGATACTCTGTTTCGGCTGGTTCGGCTTCAACGTCGGGACGGCCGCAACCGTCATCGATTCGGGGACGTTCGAACTCGCTGACTTCGGCTTCGTCGGCCGCGTCGCGATCGTCACCGCCCTTGGGATGGGACTCGGTGCGATCGGTGCGGCGGCGGTCTCGCTCTCGATGAACGGAAAGGTCGACACGCTCTACGTCGCAAACGGAATGCTCGCCGGTCTCGTTGGAGTCACCGGCCCGACGGATCTCATCACGCCAGTGGGCGCGATGGCGATCGGCTTCCTCGCTGGTGCACAGCTCCCACTCGTGTTCAAGTTCGTCGAACAGCGACTCAAAATCGACGATGTCTGTGCCGTCTTCCCGGTCCACGGCAGTGCCGGAATGCTCGGCCTGATCATCTACCCGCTGTGGTCCGTCGAGGGAACAGCGATCGGCGGCAGCTTCATCGCCGGTGGCATCGTCTCGATCGAGCCGAGCGCGTTCGGACCGCAGATTCTCGGTGTTGCCGTTCTCACGATCTGGACCGTCCTCGCGACGGCAGCCGTCTGGGGAGCCCTCAAAGCGATCGGACAGGCTCGCGTCACGCCCGAACACGAACGAGACGGGCTTGATGTCACCGAACACGGCGTCGAGACCTACCCCGAGTTCGGTGATGGTGGTGTTGCTGCCGACGGCGGATTCGACGAGATCCGTGCCGACGGTGGATTCGACGAGATCCGCACCGACGGGGGAATCGACGAGATCCGCACCGATGGGGGAATCGATGAGATCCGCACCGATGGGGGCGAACCAACCGACGGCGGACTCACCCTCGTCACGGCGGTCATCCGGCCCGATCGGCTCGGCGAGGTGAAAAAATCGCTGGCGGAAGCCGGCGCACCGTCGCTGACGGTGACCAACGTCTCCGGACGTGGCTCCCAGCCAGCCAAAAAAGGCCAGTGGCGCGGCGAGGAGTACACTGTTGACCTTCACCAGAAGGTCAAAATCGAGTGTGTCGTCGCCGACATTCCAGTTGACGATGTCGTCACCGCGATCGCTGATGGTGCACACACCGGTGAGCCCGGTGACGGGAAGATCTTCGTCAGCAGCGTCGACGATGCCTACCAGATCCGGACCGCGAAGAGTGGCCCCGATGCAGTCTGAGTCCCTTCGCACGCGTTGACGTGTGAGCCGAACCGGCACCCGCTAACTGGTTCGACCCACACGATCGGGCGTTTGAGACCACAGAAACGGACGAAATAACGACGTAGCTGATTGTTGCGTTTTCATCGACGACCACCTCGTCTCCGGTCAGTTGCGGCTCCGATCGAACGTAGACCGATCGGACCTCGGTACTACTTTGCCGTCCCGGTACGAACGGCCGTCTATGAACGACGATACCTCTCGTGAACTGTACGATCGGGCGCTGTCGGTGCTGCCGGGTGGGGTCAACTCGGCTGTTCGGGCGGCGATCGAACCGTATCCGCCGTTCGTCCAGAAGGGCACTGGTGGACACATCATCGACGCTGACGGCGAGCGGTACGTCGACTGGGTGATGGGACTTGGGCCGCTACTGCTCGGCCACGATCTGCCAGAGCCGGTGCAGGCTGGCATCCAGCAAAAGGCAAGCGAGGGACCGATGTACGGGATGCCAACGGAGATCGAGATCGATCTCGCCGAGTTCGTCGTTCGCCACGTTCCGAGCGTCGAGAAGATTCGCTTTGTCAACTCCGGGACCGAGGCGACGGTCTCTGCAGTGCGGCTGGCACGGGGGTACACCGGCCGGAACAAGATCGTCGTGATGCAGGGTGGGTACCACGGCGCACAAGAGTCGACGCTCGTCGAAGGCGACGCCGACCACCCGGCCCCCTCCTCTGCGGGTATCCCCCACTCGTTCGCCGAACACACCCTCCCCGTTCCGTTCAACGACGAGGAAGCCATCCGTGAGGTCTTCGAGAAATACGGCGACGACATTGCGGCCGTCCTCACGGAGCCGATTCTCGGCAACTACGGCATTGTCTACCCCGAGGAGGGCTATCACGAGTTCCTCCGATCGGTTACCGACGACCACGGCTCGCTGTTGATCTTCGACGAAGTCATCACCGGCTTCCGGGTCGGCGGACTCGGCTGTGCCCAGAGCGAGTTCGGCGTCACACCCGACCTGACGACGTTCGGCAAGATCGTCGGCGGCGGCTTCCCCGTCGGCGCGATCGGCGGCCGCGCAGAGATCATCGAACACTTTGCACCCGCTGGCGACGTCTTCCAGGCCGGCACCTTCTCGGGCCATCCGGTGACGATGGCGGCCGGACTCGAAACCCTCACCTTTGCTGCCGAAAACGATGTCTACGACCACGTCGACGGCCTCGGCGACCAGCTCCGACGCGGACTCCGGGAAATTGTCGCCGATCAGGCACCCGGCTACACGGTCACCGGCACCGCGAGCATGTTCAAAGTCATTTTCACCCGTGAGGGCCCCAGTGTCGGCTCGCTCGACGAACAGTGTGAGTCTGGCTGTCGGCAGAACCCCACCTGCCCACGGTACGACTACTGCCCGAAAACCGGCAACGACGTCAAAAACGCCGAGACCGATCGGTGGCGACGCATCTTCTGGGGGAAGATGCGCAAACAGGGGATCTTCCTCTCACAGAACCAGTTCGAGTGCCAGTTCGTCAGCTACGGTCACACCGAAGAAGACGTCGAAAAAACGCTTGAGGCGTACAAGCAAGCGATCTAAGATATCGGATACCGTCTACAGCGAGACAGCCGTTGTTCCCGGGGCAAAGGGCTTTATCATTTTAGCTGAAACTCAACCAATATGAAAAGAGGCCGCCACAGCGAACTGACGCGTCGGCGCCTCCTTGCTGGTGTGAGCGCGTGTGGTGTCGGTGCCGTTGCTGGCTGTCTCTCAGTTGGGGATCTGTTTGGGGAAACGTACATTGGTGGAGTACACTGGTCTGAGAGTACAAAACGCGTACTGACAGAGACGAACTACGTTGTCAGTCCCAGAGGGAGTTATTTTGGGCACCGGTACCCGGAAACGTACCTGCTCGTTGACGGGGAGCGAACCGAGGATGAGCCCGTCGAACGTGGCCAGACCGTCGAGTTTCTGTTAGACAGAGACACGGGCGATGACCCGA
>LKMJ01001442.1_pt1 | contig 20965 bp, 22 predicted proteins | sample 643391 | NCBI WGS metagenome assembly LKMJ01 (sample SAMN04112250, study PRJNA286221) | soda lake metagenome | biome: soda lake; feature: Kulunda Steppe; material: water; isolation source: sample PL-Br10 brine of Picturesque Lake | place: Russia: Kulunda steppe | collected 2010-07
AGCGGCTGGTTGTACACTTCCGCAATCCCAAGCCGCCCAAGCGGACGGCGATGTCAGATTTGCGGCCGTGCGTTCCCACTCGTAGCAACTGGACTGTGCGGCATAAACCCCTCGGTTACGGCTGAAAAGCGTACAAATCTTGCCCTCGGTGGACTCAGTCGTCGCCTTCCTCGTCGACGATGACAACTTCGCCATCGACAACGTCCACGTTGATGAGCGTCTTCGGTTCGTAGCCGCTCTCTTCGACCTTGTTCACGCCGCCGACTTTCTTGATGACGACCACCGTATCGACGACTTCCGCGCCGATTGTATCGAGGGCATCGAGGAGTGCAGTCAGCGTCCCGCCCGTCGAGAGAACGTCATCGAGTACGAGCACGCGGTCACCCTCGCGGACGTCGTTGATATACATCTCGCTCTCGCTGTAGCCCGTTTCCTTCGAGATTTCGACCTCATCATCGAGCCCGTAATCGCGCTTTCTGACGACGACAAGCGGAATATCCGTCATCAACGAGACGGCAGTCGAGATGTGAATGCCCATCGCTTCCGGAGCGACAATTTTGTCAACATCCGTGAGGTCCGCTTTTCGGACGATTCGGATGACAATCTCCCGAAGGAGTTCCGGTCGAAGCATCGGCACGCCATCGCTAATCGGATGGACGAAGTAATGATAGTCCCCTTTCTGCACGACAGGGGCCTCAAGCAGTGACTTCCTGAGTTGGTCCATGCCTTCGGTACTGGTAGCGCGCTCAAAAATGTGCTGATAAGGACGGCTTGGTTCAGGCCGTGAGAGCGCATCTTCGCGACCACCATTCTCGAATAGTGGGTCCTTTAGGGATGGCCGGTAAAGAGAAAATAATGGACTCCGCTACTGACTCGATCTCGTTTACAAGCATCGTTGCAGGCGTTGTGCTGGTCCTCGTTGGCGTCCTCTCGCACGTACTCACGGATTTCGCAAGCCTGACCGCACTCATCCCTTCCGTCTTTGGGTTTGTATTTATCGTCCTCGGGGTGGTAGCTCGAACAACTGGTGCGAGCCGTCCCGCAATTCTCTCTATTGCTGTCCTCGCAGTCCTTGGGATTGGTGGCTCACTCCGCGGCGTCCCCGATATCGTTGCACTCGTGACAGGCGGTAGCCCGGAATCCACTGTCGGTGCCGTCTCACAGGGTGCGATGATAGCTATCTGCTTGTTCCTTCTGGTTGCCGTCTTCCGGTTCTTTCGAGATAGCTAGGAGATTCCACTTTCACTCCGGAGGGGAAACGTGTTAATGCTCGCCCGTCAACCTAGCTGATATGTCCGACCTTGGGGATTTTACCGGTCTCGATGACGATTCCGACGCGGCGGAGTCGAGCGCCGACGAGACTGCGGAATCTACTATCGACGAACACGCCGATACGGACGCCGATGGCCAACTCACTGAAGAGCCAGCATTCGAGTCCTTCGAGGCAACTCCTGCAGGAACCGACCGCGGTATCGGTGTTCTCTCCGCCGGAACGGGCCTCCAGATACACGAGGACGAGCGTGAAACCAACCTCAGAGCCTACGTTACCGCACAGAATCGCAACGACGTCCGAATCGGGACGTACCTGCTCGCGGATTATCCTGATACCGAACGACTGTTCTGCCGTATCAGTGGGCTCGAATACTCACAGGAGTATCGCGCCGACGACGCCACCGAAATCCACGCACGACGGGCGATGCGGGCTGACGGAATTGACGAGGAAGATTTCAAACTCATGGCCTCACTCGACCCGGTTGCTGTGCTGTACGAAGACGATGGCGAGACGAAACGCCGTATGACGGACCGGGTTCCAAAACCTGAGACCGTCATCTCCATCGCTCAGAATAAAGACGACATCAAAACCGGACTGAAGATTCCGGGAGACGGCGTTTTTCTGGGACATCTCTCCGTCGGCGGTCAGAAGGTCAGAACAGCGGCAACGCCGGATACCATCGACTATCGGCTAAAGGACGATTACGATAGTGGCGACCCGCTCGTGTTCCGTCACACCCTCATCGCCGGTGGAACGGGGTCGGGGAAAACACACGGCGCAAAAAATATCCTCCGACAGTATCTCGCGGAGGACCGGACATACCCCGTCGAGTCAGACGGGAGCCGACAGGTTCGCCCCGCAGTAGTCCAGTTCGACCCACAGGACGAGTACGCACAGATGCACGACGAGGGCGACTACGACGACGAATTTGCCCGGAAACTGGACAGCGAGGGCATCGCCCACGGTGGTCACGACGATACGCTCGTTTTTGTCCCCAAAGTTGGGAACGCAACCTACGCTGCGAGCCACCACCGTGCAGAACAACTCGAATTTACGATTCCGTTCAGCATGGTTCATGCGAACCCGTGGCTGATAGCTGGCAGCGGATTGAACGACAATCAGTACAACGCGCTGGTAAGCGTACTCCTCCCCCGGTTCAGACAGGAATATGGACGGCAGGGAACCTACCAGCAATTTAGCTCGTTCATGGACGACCCGGCGCTCAGGGAGGAACTGGACGAGACGGGACAGGTCCATGAAGCAACGTTTGATGCAATTAGCCGCCGTGCCAGAGGCTTTGATGACGTCTTCGATCAGGATGCCCGGCCGATTACCGACCTCATCTCAGAGTTTGTCAAGCCGGGTCGGCTGACTGTCGTCCCGACGTACCATCTAACGGATAGCCGAAGTGCAGAAACCGTTGTACTCGCCCTCTCATCGCTACTTGTCGATCAAAAACTCTCGAACGACCCCAGCCACCCTCGCATCAAAGAGACACCGCTGATTGTCGGCATGGACGAGGCACACAACTTCCTCACCGATGCCGATACCGTCCAGGCAAAGAAGGTTATCGGCAAGTTCACCGATGCCGCGAAGCAGGGCCGTAAAGAACGACTCGGGCTCTTTCTCATCACGCAGGACCCACAGGATATCGCCGACCCTGTGTTCAAACAGATTAACACGACTATCGTCCTGAACCTTGGTGACGAAGACGCTATCTCGGCGGTCAATATCCCCTCGACGCTCGAATCCCGTGTCCCATATATGGAAAAGGGGCAGATGGTCGTCTATTCGCCAGACAACTCCGAACCCGTCGAACTCATCGGCTTGCCACACTGCCTGACGAGACACGGCCGCGATAGCTGAACCGGGGGCGTGGTTGACTTTCGAATACGTGACGCCGTTTTTGCTACAAAACAAAGCTACAAATCCGCACAGGCCTATACAGAAGGTATGGTATTCGAATCCAACGTTGGTGGGAGAGACCGTCTGGCAAGAGCAATTCTCGCGGTGGTTTTCGGCGTACTGGCACTCAAAACACTTCGCTCTGGGAAAAGAGTTCGCGGACTGCTCGCGGGTGTTGTCGCGGTTGGCTTTGCACTGAACGTCGTTACCTGTTTCTGTAGTCTTAACCGGGTTCTTGGTATCGATACCACGCAGGAGTGATTGTGGCTGTTGCGGTGATTTCCACAACACCCCCTCGAATATAGCTCTGTCATGCTGTGTACCACAGATTTTGTGTTACCATGACCACGACAGAGTATCTGCCTTCCTGCCTGGAAGCCTGTGAACGGAACGATATATTGTATTCAACTGACAGAAATTCGCTTCAGTAAATCTCGTTACAGAAATATCATTCAGATTATGGTTATGTGGCTGCAGCGATTTGCATAACATACAATGCAACAGCAAATCAGCCCTCCCCCAGATGCCACGTTTGACCCGACCGCACACAGACGCAATTACACTCGTGGTGGGCAGTTCGTTTTTGCCGCCTTTTCGGCGTCGATACTCCTTTTGTTGGCACTACCCGAGTTCGTTCTCGGTATGGTTGTGGGTGTAACCCTGCTGAAATTGGTTGCCCTGGTATCAGATATCATCTACGCAGAGTGATATCCTTCATATCAGGGCTGCGTTTTTATTCAACGACGTGGAACTACTGATATGGAGTCGCCAGCGTTCCTCGAACGGACGGAACCAGAGTCCGTTTTTTCGGTGCTCTCGGACGATAACCGCGTATCCATTCTCCGTACACTCTGGAAAATGGAAGGGACGATGTCGTTCTCGGAATTATATGATGCAGTCGATGTCGAGGATTCAGGGCAGTTTAATTATCACCTTGATAAGCTGGTCGACCAGTTTGTCAACAAAACCGAGGAGGGGTATACACTGACAGAGGCGGGCCGGCAAATCAACGGTGCAATCGATGCGGGTTCGTATACTGCAACCGGGTCAATGGAGCCGATTCCGCTCGATGTATCCTGTCCGACGTGTGGTGGCGACCGAACGCTTTTTTACGAAGATGAACGGCTGGAAGTCGAGTGTGATTCCTGCGATATCAAAGCGGCTTTTGGCGTACCACCGAGTGTATTCGCTGGTCGAGATAGAAAAGAGATTCCGAAAATTGCAGGGCAGTATCTACTGACTGCACTATATCGTCTCCAGCGTGGCTTCTGTGCGTTCTGTGATGGGCCGATTAGACAAACGGTCGAACCGCTGGGAGAGCCGCCATGGGAAAGCAGTCCCGAGGATAGAGATAATACGACCATCCCAATCGTTCAGTTCGAATGTCAAAATTGTGGTGCGAACCCAACGAGTGGATTGACTATTTCTCTGCTCCATCACCCCAAGGTCATCGCATTCTATGCTGAACAGGGAACAGATATTCGGGACGAAACGCTGTGGAAGATTGCAACCTTCAACGCCGAATACGAGACAATCGAACGCGAGGACCCGTTTCGCGCGAGTGCGACGTTCCACGCTGGTGACGACGAACTGACCGTCGTCGTCGACCAGAACTTCGAAACGGTTGACGTCATACGTTGACTGGCGGAGATTTTCCGTCCCGGACCGTTCCCTAACTGAGATACGTTTCCTCAAGCATACGCATCTCCGCCTCAAACGCCTCAGTGAGTCTGTTAGGGTCGGGAATCATGTTCGCGTCACCCGAGAGACCGACTCGAACACCACCATCATAGGTGAAAATACTGAGTGACAGTCCCTGGTCGACAGCCTGTGGGTTCCAGAACATGATTTTCTCTACCTCGTTGCCGGCTATTTCAATACTGTCGACAGGACCGGGAACGTTCGAGACGACGGCTGTTGCGTTATCCTCGAACAGGTTGAGCGCCAGTTTGAACACACCCTCGGGGACGTGCCCCCCAAGTGTCATCAGCGAGTAGACGAGAAACGCTTCGGTCCCGAGTCGTTCGCGACTCGTTCGCTCGCGGATGAACTCGATGCGGTCGTCAAGGTCTTCGATGCCGACCGGAATCGGGACAAACGCGAGGCCAAAGTAGTTTCCAAGCGACGTATCCCGCCTGTCGAGTGGTTTGAGATTAACAGGGACGGTACACCGCAACACCAGGTCCTCGGTCTCCTCACCTCGTTGTTCCAGTGTTCGGCGGAAGACGCCTGCCGTGGCACCAAGGAGTACGTCGTTGATGGTTGCATCGGTTGCCTCCCCGATTGCCTTTACTGTCGCCATGTCAAATTCGTCGGTCCACCCCGCCCGTTTCGTAATGCCAACCTCCTCGTGCAACGATGTCTGTGGCTCGGACTCCATGAACAGCATGCTGGCTCCGACTCTGGCCGCCGTAGCTGTCAATCGAATCGGTTTCGTCACCCGCTCTCGAAGACTCGGCTGCGGCTTTGATTCCTCTTCGGTTCTCTCTACAGTCGGAGTGTCAGTAACGGTATCCTGATCCTGATACCCCGGAGCATTCGGAACGGATATCCCTGCGATTGGAAACTCTATTTTCTCCGGATGGTCTGCAAGGCCGAGCAACACGGAGAGCAACGCAAAGCCATCCGCCATGCTATGATTCAACCGAAAGACAGCGGCACTGCCGCCCTGATACTCCTCGATAAGATAGGCCTGCCACAGAGGCCGCCGTTCGTCGAGTGGCTGGCTGAGTAACCTCCCAACAAAGGTTTCAAGTTCTGCTCTGCTTCCAGGGCGCTTGAGATTAATTTCCTGTATGTGTGTCTCGATATCAAATCCGGAAACTGACTTCCAGTACGGTCGTCGAATTGAGCGGCGTCGACCGCCAATTCGCTGTGTGAACCGGTCAAACCGCAGGAGTCGTTCTTCAAGGTGCTCGCAAAAATCCTCATAGCCCATCGGCTCCGCAAAACAGAGCACACCGGTGATTGTCGTCAGATTTTCCGGTTCCCCCATCCGTCTCCAGGCGTTATCAGCTCCGGAGAGCCAGTCCCGTCCCAACATTCCCAGTGAAACGTACCGAACACCGATATATAAAACCGTGGCAGATACTCACTCAGTTGTACGAAATTATAGCTTTCCACAACTGGGAACCAGCGCTAGCACTCTTGTACCCGAAGGACGAAGCTTCAGGTATGCGATATCTCGTAGCAACTGATGGGTCAACCGAAAGCGATACAGCAGTCGAATATGCGACAAAACATGCGGTTGCGATGGGTGCGACGCTCGAAATTGTCCACGTCATCACACCGGAAACGGAACTGGTCGACGGTGAAGTCGTGTTACAGGGACCAAACGAGGCCACCGATAGAGGCTATCGAACCCTGGAACACGCCGAATCGCTTGCAGAGGAAATTGCCGACGGGGCAGGAAAAGAGCTCACAATCGAAACACACCTGCTGACCGGTCGCCCAGCCGATACCGTTGCGGACCGGGCAAACAGTGGCGATGCAGATGCAGTGTACGTCGGGCATCGGGGACTCTCCGATAAACACGAGGATGTCGTTGGGAGCGTCGCAAAGAGTATCGTGAGCAGAGCAACCGTTCCAGTGACGGTCGTCAGGTGAGACGGACCGCAAACCAGAGCCGTCTCGTAACGTCGACCGCCATCAGAAGTCCTTAACACCCCATCATTCCAATCACCGATAATGGATAATCTCCTCGTCCGTGCGGCCCGTGGGGAACGTACCGACCGACCCCCCGTGTGGCTGATGCGTCAGGCCGGTCGTCATATCCCCGAGTACCGTGAGATTCGTCGCAACTATTCCTTCCTTGAGGCAATTAAGACGCCAGAGGTTGCCACCGAAATCACGCTCCTTCCGTGGGAATACTACGAGCCGGATGGACTTGTGATGTTCTCGGATATTCTCACCGTGCTCGAACCGCTTGGTTTCACCTACCACATCGAAAGCGGCGTCGGTCCTGTTATCGAGAACCCGGTCACGGGTCCGGAAGATGTCGACCGAACACATGAGCCTGTAGAAGATGCAATCGACTATGTTGGCAAACTCCTGACTCGGTTGAACGAACAGGTCGGTGAGGAGGCCGCGATTATCGGGTTCGCTGGTGGTCCGTTTACGCTCGCCTCCTATGCCGTCGCAGGCGAACCAAGCCGCACCAACATGCCACTTCGAAAACTTCGGGCAAATCATCCCGACGCATTCCAGCGGTTGTTGCAGGCCTTTGCTGATGTCGTCCGCGAGTATCTCCAGTATCAGATTGCCCACGGAGCCGATGTCGTCCAGCTATTCGATACCTACGCTGGAGCGCTTACTCCCTCAGATTACGAGGAGTTTATCCTCCCGCTCCACAGGGAGATTCTTGCTGACCTCGACGTTCCGACAATCGTTTTCGTTCGTCGAATGAACGGCCGACTCGACCAGTTGAAAGCCAGCGGTGCCGATGTTGTCGGACTCGACTGGACGGTCGAAATGGATGCTGCCCGCGACACCCTCGGGGAGACGCCTGTACAGGGGAATCTCGACCCATCGTATCTGTTCGGTGACCCATCGTTCGTTCGAGAACAGACCAGACAGGTTATCGAAGAGGCCGGTCCAGCAGGCCACATTCTCAACCTCGGCCACGGCGTCAACCGGGATACGCCAGTCGAGTCGGTGCGAGCGTTTGTCGAAACGGCGAAATCCTACGAACGAGACGTATAGAAGAGTGAGAGCGATTAGTCGCTCCTCAGGGTGTAATAACGACTTTCCCCATCGATTGCCGGCTCTCGACGTATTCGTGTGCGTCGATAACCTCATCAAGGTCGAACGAGCGGTCAAACTGGACCTGAATATCGCCTGATTCGAGCATTTCCTGTAGTTCCGGAACAGCGCTCATCACCTTCATCGGTTTGAGTTGCATCGCACGACCGAGGTGGTAGCCAATTACCGTGTAGTTCCCGAACAGGATGTTGTCAGTTCTCGGCCGTCCGGGTTCACCGCATGCGGCTCCGTAGGTGACCAGCCGGCCGAAATATTTCAGCACATCGAGCGACCGACTCGTGGTTTCCCCACCGATTCCATCGAGGACCATATCGACGCCGTGCTCGGTCTGTTCGTCGATAATCTCGACGAAATCATCCTCCTCGTAATTAATCGGGTGGTCACAGCCGAGCGAGGCGGCTTTGTCGAGTTTTTTCTGTGTCGATGCGGTCCCGTAAATTTCCGCCCCCGCTCTGTCCGCAAGTTGTACTGCAGCGGTACCAACACCCCCTGCAGCGGCGTGGATAAGGACGCTTTCACCTTCTTCGAGGTTCCCCCATTCGTGGAGACAGTTATGTGCGGTTAGATATTGCACTGGGAACCCTGCTGCTTCCTCGAAGGAAAGTCCCTCTGGAATTGTAAGTAACCCAGCAGCGTCGGCGACCGTATACTCAGCATAGCCGCTATCACCCATCGCAACGACGCGTTCACCTTCCTCACGGCCAACGCCAGGGCCAGTTTTGTCGATAACGCCAGCTACCTCCAGCCCCGGAATGTACGGTGGTTTCGGACCGCCGTGATAATGGCCACGGCGTTGCATGATATCAGCAAAATTAATCCCCGCTGCTTTCACCTCAATGCGCACTTCCCCCTTGCCGGGTTCCGGCATTTCCGTCTCGATGACTTCCAGCACGTCGCGTTCGCCATACTCCGGCACTTGTGCAGCTTTCATGACGACCTACTGTTGGTGTCGCGTACGTAAAGGAGCAAACCTAGCAGCAACAAACGTTGGTAATTTGACTGAAACAAGACAGAGCGTGAAAGTCTGAAAATCAGTTTCGCCGTGGACCGGATTCCGGATGCAAAATGGTGTGATTGATGAACGAAACGATAGCACGACGGAGTCGTTCAGTGACGGCCTGGTCGGAAATCCCGAGTTCCTCGCCCAGTTCTTTCGTGGTACACCGTCGGGGGATATCGTAATACCCCTTCTCGATAGCAAGTTCCAGTGCCTCCCGCTGTGGTTCGCTGAGTCCATACCATCGGCCACCACCCGGTTTCGCTGGGTTGAACACACGAATCAAATCCATCGAGAGATCGGCATCCTTGCAGTGTGATTTGAACTCGCTTAGCGCACGGTGTGTGGGGAATCGGACTTCAAACTCCCAGACTGAAGCGGTTCCCGTTGCACTCATCATCTGTGCATCAGCTGCTTTCAACCCGGTCAGGAGCGTATCCCGATGGGCATCCCATTCCAGTTTGACCAGAATCCGGTCGTCGAATTCGTCAACCGGCGTCGCGTTACTCACCGATTGATGGCCGTTGACCGATTCGATAAACGGCTCTCCGGCCGAATCATACACCCAGAATAACGGAATTATCTGTTCCCCCAGCGGCACAAGCGTTTCGAGTTCGATAGAAGATTGAGGTTCCACACTAAGAATCTGCCCCAGCTCGAAGCCGGTTGACGGTGTCTGAAATTCTGCAATCACACTCATTGGTCTAATCTAACAGTTTACCCCATTGGTACAAAATCCGGTAGCATGGTGTACCAAGTGTCAATATAGGACACAGTATATATTGCTATATTTGACATTTTACTATATAATACTGACTACCTATCTCGATATGAAAGTCTATAAAACGAATAATGATGTAAAATATCCAGTCACAACGAGAACTATGTTAACTTTTGTACATGAAAACATTCTGGATGGGATAGTTTTTGTCTACACTCCGATGAACAAAGGTAGTTTTAACAGGAAACTCCCCCTGAACTCGATATGGCCACTGGCGATGAATTCTGGTCGATTTACCGGGAGACGCTTCCAATCCTCGTTATTGCACTCGGTGGTGGACTGTTTGCCGGGTTAGTGCTCGAAGGGATTTTAGAAAGCGTCGAGCGGTTTCCAGGATTACTCGTGATGGTCCCCGTCTTTCTCGCAACGAGAGGAAACGTCTATGGCGCGCTCGGTGGCCGGATTTCGAGCGGGCTTCACCAGGGGCTGTTACCACCACGGTTCGAGCGAAACGACCGTCTCATCAATGCCGTGGTGGCATCGTTTGTCAACGGTATCGGAATCTCCATCGCTATTGGCGTTATTACCTGGCTCGCACTGTTGCTAATCGGCTGGGAATCCGCTGCACTCTATGAGTTTGTCGGTATCATGCTCATTGCGGGTGTGCTGACGTCTGTCGTCATGATTGTAGGGTTGCTGGCGTTGATTTTTGCCGGCTACAAACGCGGCTATGACCCGGATAACCTTGTCGGCCCGATTGTCACCACGCTCGGCGATATTTTCGGGATGGTATTCCTGCTCTTTTCGATTGGACTGGTTGAGGTGATAGTCGGATGATTACACCACAGGGCTCGCTGGGGTCGTGGGACGCAAAGCAGATTGTCCTGAATATGTTTCCCTTGCTCGTTGTCCTCTCGGTTATCGTTCTCGCTGCAGGTATCACGCTGGAAGATGCCGAAGAGATGCTCAACGAGTACGGTATTCTGGCTGTTATGGTTCCGACGATGGTTGATATGGGCGGGAACCTCGGAGCTATCTTGAGTTCGCGACTCTCAACTCGATTTCACCTCGGAACGACCGACCTCAACCCGCGAGACCGGATACTCTGGGAGAACGTCGCTGCTATCCTCGCACTTGCCGTGACCATATTTACTGCTCTGGCCGTTGGTGCCTATGCACTTGGCATCGTTTTCGGCTTCGGGCTTCCGCTCTCTGATTTGCTCGTTATCTCGCTGGTCAGTGGGATGTCAGTGGCAGTAATTGCGATTGTGTTTAGCTTTGCAGCCACCTACGCATCCTATCGGCTCGGCATTGACCCGGACGATACGACCATCCCTATCGTAACGAACGTCGTCGATGTCTGTGGGATGATTATTTTCATCGGCGTCTCGGCGCTGGTCCTTGGCCTCTAACGCACCGATTGTGGATATCCCAGGAGGATATCACGCCAGCTTCTCGAAGGCAGTTGTCGCGGACTCTGACCCTTTGGCGAGGATGACATCGCCAGCTTGAGCTACCGCATCAGTACCACCGATAAGCAGCCAACCTTCGTCCGGTCGGCGGATTGCAATCACCGTCACGCTTTGCTCAATATCGGGGACGCCACCAGTCAACTGTGCCCCATCCAGTGGACTGTCAGCGGTCACCGTCACACGAGAGATAATCTCATCGCTCTCTTCGACGGCCAACTGAACAACTGGATGGACATCCATATCACGGAGAACGCCCTCGCTGATTTCGACGGCCGCATCGCTGATAACTTCCGTTGCCCGCCCCAGATGAATTAACCCGCGCAGGACGACCGGGTCAGGGGCGTCAGCCGCTGCTTGCAGTGTCCATGCCTCGAAACGGGATTCGAGTGCATCAACCTCAATCTCAAGATTGCTCACCTCTTCGGCGAGTGGCTCGCTATCGAACAACACCGCACTGTAGGCAAGGTCAACGGCAAGTTCGGAGAGGTTTTTCATATGCACGATAGTATCAACTGCCCGTTCCAGGTCCGCAATCTGTGGTGGTTCGGCATCGGGACTGACGTACTCCATGCCCGAAACGGTCTCGTAAACGTTGCTGATAGCAACCTCTGGGCCGCGAAGCAAAATCACATCCTCCGGTTCAAACCTTGTCTCCGGCCCGGGATTGAGCAGCCACTCGTCACCACGTCGAATTGCAATCGTTCGAACCCCGGTTTCTGATCCGAGGTCAATATCTCCAAGCGTCCGGCCAGCATATGAGGAGTCCTCCGAAACCACTGCCCGGACGAGTGTCTCCACGGCTTCGGGAAGCGCGGCCCGCATCGCTTCTGGCAGGCCGATGTCATCCAGGACAACTTTGGCGATATCACCGGCTGCGTCGCTAATCGCATCCGCAGCGCTGACGATACCGAGCACGGGAGCCAGCTGTTCCGCATCCGATGGGCTCCGCACGGCCATCATCAGCGCCATCCGTGCCCGCATCTCAAGAACGTCCATACGCCCTTCGAGGCGAATGACCTCCTGTGCCAACTCGTCGTTCGAGAACAACACAGCGGAGTACGACAGGTCGATAAGCAGCTCCGCAGTATCTTTCATCTCGATAAGGAGGTCCTTGACGTTTACCGGCTTATAGGAGATAGACGCGGCACCGCCATTCCCCTGAAACTGAGTCATATGCTGAACTATCTCGCCCCGTGAGGAAAGTAGTTGTGCACGAACTCCTCTCTGAAAGTCAGAAGAGATAACCAGTGACTGCTGAACAGAGAGTTCCCGAGCAACATGAAGCCTTTAGCGGTGTCGGACCGAACCGGAAGCTATGACTTCCCCAGTCGCTCGCAATCGCCTTGCTGATGAGGAAAGCCCGTATCTGCAAGCCCACGCCGACAACCCAGTCCACTGGCAGCCATGGGATGACGAGGCACTCGAGACCGCACGCGAACACGACGTCCCAATCTTTCTCTCGGTTGGCTACGCGGCCTGTCACTGGTGTCACGTGATGGCCGACGAGAGTTTCGACGACGAGGATGTCGCATCGGTGCTCAACGAGCAGTTCGTTCCAATCAAAGTCGACCGCGAGGAGCGACCGGATGTCGACAGCATCTACCAGACCATCTGCCAGCAGGTCAGCGGTCGCGGCGGCTGGCCGCTTTCGGTCTGGCTCACGCCGGACGGCAAGCCGTTTCAGGTTGGAACCTACTTCCCGAAAGAGCCGAAACGAGGAATGCCCGGCTTTGAGGAACTGTTACAAAACATTGCGTCGTCATGGAACGACCCAGAGGAACGAGAAAAAATTGAAGAGCGCGCTTCACAGTGGGCTGGTGCACTCGACCGCGAACTCGAATCAGTACCGGACGAGAAGAAAGAACCGGAAGAAGATGGCCTGGAATCCGCAGCGAAAGCCGCCGTCCGCGGTGCTGACCGACAGCATGGTGGCTGGGGAACCGGACCGAAATTCCCCCAGACGACTCGCCTCGAACTGCTATTGCGAGCCTACGAACGAACGGAACGTGACGACTATCTCGATGTAGTGACCGAGACGCTGGATGTCATGGCAAACGGCGGGATGTACGACCACATCGGCGGCGGGTTCCACCGCTACGCAACTGACCGGGACTGGACGGTCCCGCATTTCGAGAAGATGCTCTATGACAACGCGGAACTCCCGCGGACCTATCTCGCTGCCTATCAGGTGACAGATGACGAGCGATACGCCACGGTTACCAGAGAGACACTCCAGTTCGTCAAGCGCGAGTTGACTCACGAGGACGGTGGCTTTTTCAGCACGCTCGATGCACAGAGCGAAGGGCCATCTGGTGATCGAGAGGAGGGTGCGTTTTTCGTCTGGACGCCCGAAGAAATATACGATGCGGTCGATGACGAGGAGGCTGCCAGGCTCTTCTGTGACCGCTTCGGCGTGACCAAACGCGGTAACTTCGAGGGGAAGACCGTTCTCACGATAGAGAAGACTATCGAGGAGTTAGCCGACACACACGACCGTTTACCAGAAGAAGTGACGGAATTGCTTGCGACTGCGAAAGAACAGGTTGCTGACGTTCGTGACACCCGACCACGGCCGCCACGCGACGAGAAAGTGCTCGCCAGCTGGAACGGGTTGATGATATCAGCCTTCGCGCAGGCAGCTATCGTGCTCGACGAGTCCTTTGCTGACCCCGCAGTGGATGCCCTTTCGTTCGTCCGCGACCACCTCTGGGATGGGGAATCGCTCCAGCGGCGCTACAAAGACGGCGTCGCCAAATTCGACGGCTATCTCGAAGATTATGCCTTCCTCGCACGCGCCGCGTTCGACCTGTTTCAGGCAACCCGCGATATCGAGCACCTTTCGTTTGCGATGTCACTCGCAACTGCTATTGAAGAGCAGTTCTGGGACGAATCCGTGGGGACGCTGTATTTCACGCCGGCGGATGGTGAAGAACTCATTACCCGTCCACAACAGCTCATGGACCAGTCGACCCCGTCGAGCGCTGGCGTCGCTGCTGAACTGTTCGACATGTTAAATCATTTCCGGACTGACGACCGATTTGCAACGATTGCAGAGCAGGTTATCGAAACCCACGGTAACCGCATCACTGCCAGTCCGCTCCAGCATGCCTCGCTCGTGATGGCTGCGGATGCAGTGACAAACGGTGTGCTTGAACTGACACTCGTGGCTGATGAGATGCCTGATGATTGGCGAACAGAACTCGCTGACCGGTATCACGGGGCACGAATCCTCGCCTGGCGCCCTCCTGACGAGGACCAACTTGAGGAGCATATCGAGCAACTCGGACTCGATGAAGCACCACCAATCTGGAAGGGGCGCGACCAGCTAAATGAGAAGCCGTCCGTCTACGCCTGCCGGTCATTTACCTGTTCGCCCGGCCGAACCGATATCGTTCGCTCGCTCAACTGGGCCGAACGGATGTTGTAATACAACTCGTAGCTAGTAGGGGCAAAGCTCCCCGAGGAACTATTAATTTGCTGGACCGTTTGCAGGTAGCTATGAAGCGTTTCCTCCTCGTTATTGCGGTCGTCTGTCTTGTGGCCGTAGCTGGCTGTGTCACTGCCCCTGCCGATGATGATACTGAGCCTCCAGTCGAAGATGATAGCCCCGGAGAGTCGGTTGCAGATGATACTGATGATGACAGTTCGGACGACTCGGACGAACCAGCCAACGACACAGGTGACAGCGATGATGGAACAGACCCACCTGCTGCCTCCGGCGAGCTTGAGTTACACCACATTGACGTCGGGCAGGCAGACGCGACACTCATCGTGACACCCGATAACGAAACAATTCTCATCGATACTGGTGACTGGCGACCCGCGGGTACACAGGTTATCGAGTACCTTGAGGACAGGGGTATCGAGCGTATCGACCATCTCATTGCAACCCACGCTCACGCCGACCATATCGGCGGTCACGCTGCCATCATCGAACACTTCGAAGAAAACCACGATGGCATTGGTGAGATATACGACTCCGGTGTGCCTCACGACTCACAGACCTTCGAGAACTATCTCGATGTCGTCGATGAATACGGCCACGAACTGCTCATCGTCGAAGAAGGTGACGAACTCCCGCTTGCGAGTGAGAACGTAACTGCCAGCGTCGTGAATCCGCCCGAGGGAGACTCCGGAACTGACCTCCATTACAATAGCGTCTCGCTCGTTATCGAGTTCGGTGATGTCCGCTATCTGACCACCGGGGATGCCGAGGAGGACGCTGAAGCCCGCATGGTTGATGACTGGGCAGAAGAACTTTCGGCCGATATCTATCACGCAGGACATCACGGGTCATCGACATCGTCAACACAGGCGTTTCTGGATGCAGTCGACCCGGAAATAGCGGTCATTTCGAGCGCGCTTGAGAGTCAGTATGGCCACCCACACGATAAGGTCCTCGAACGGTTCGACGAATTCGAAATTGAAACCTACTGGACCGGCGTCCACGGTGATATTGTGCTGACCACCGATGGTGAGGAAGTCACGACCGAGCCAGCGACCAACGCGACAACCGACCCACGTTCGTTACTCGATAAAAAGCCCGATGATGAGGACGACGAGCAAAACTCGTATTCGCGTTCCGTCCCTACCATAACTGGAATACCGCTGGCGGCATCGGCATAAACAACATATGATTGATGGCACGTACACGGCAGTTGTCGACCGCATCGTCGAGGAAACAGCTGTGCTGCTGGTTGAGGACGATGGCGAGGTCATCGAGCAGGTTGAGATTCCCGTCACCGAGCTGCCTGAACCTGCACAGGAGAACGGTGGAGTGCTGACGGTTACAATTGCTGATGAGGAGGTCGTTGAACTCATCTACAAAAGCGAGGAGACGAAAAACCGACAAGACTCCATCTCCGAGAAACTCGACCGACTTTCGACGCGACTCTCCGACCGAGAGTCGTGAACGAACGGTATCCGAGAGAGGATGTACAGTTGAAGACGGCTGAGAGAATGTGGCAGTTTCCGGAGACAGAACCAGCAGGGACTTAGCCTGTCTGGTGGCTACGCACGAATAGAATGGGTTTTGTGGAGAGATATCAGACTGTCTTCGTTCTGGTCGCCATTCTCGGCGGTCTGGCGCTCGGCCAGATATCTGATATCCCGACACTTGCAGACCAGTTGATTCTCCCATTTCTGATGGTGATGTTGTTCGCCGCGTTCACCGGCATTCCACTCTCACGGCTCCGGGCTGCTTTTGGTAACCGTCGGGTTGTCGGGTCCAGCCTTCTCGTCAATTTCATCTGGACCCCGCTGTTAGCTGTGGGGCTCGGCGCGCTCTTCCTTCGGAACCACCCTGCCCTGTGGGTTGGACTCATCATGCTGCTGGTGACACCGTGTACGGACTGGTATCTCATTTTCACGGACATTGCGGATGGGGACGTTTCGCTCGCAACCGCTCTCCTCCCGTACAATCTCGTTCTCCAGTTGATACTGCTTCCGCTCTATCTATACATCTTTGCGGGTGAACTGGTCGCGTTACCAGTGAATGTATTACTCGAAAGTGTCGTTCTGGTACTTGTCGTTCCTCTCATCATCGGTGCCATTGCTCGGTGGGGACTGACTCGGGGGAAGGGAAAGCAGTGGTTCACACAACAGTTCCTTCCGAAAATGGGTCCGGTCCAGAGTATCTTTTTGAGTCTCGCCATCGGCGCGATGTTTGCGTCACAGGGAGAGATAATACTCGATAATCCTGAGCTACTTGCCCTCCTTGCTGTTCCCGTACTCGTGTTTTATGCCATCAACCTGGCTATCGGATTCGGCGTTGGCCAGGTACTCTCCTTTTCTTACAGAGAGCTGGTCTGTTTCAACAACACCATCCTCTCACGGAACTCACCGACAGCCCTCGCAATTGCTGTTGTGGCGTTTCCCCAGGAACCACTCATCCCACTCGCCCTGGTAATCGGCCCGCTCCTGGAACTACCGCTTCTCGGAGTGATTGCACAGATACATCTCACTGTCAGGAATCGAAGCTGGTGGCCGTTCGACGCTGCCAATATGTTCAGCCAGAAGTGATACAGACACAATTGTGCCTGAGCCGTACAGTCAGGACTCCTCTGCGTCGAACTGATGTCCACACTCCGGACAGCTGACCTCGTCGTGACGGAGCGCAGCGCTGTGTTCGCGCACCTCGCGCATCACTTCGGTGATATTTTCTTCCGCTTCGAGTTCCTGTTCGACCGAGAGGTCGACACCCTCTACCTCGAGCAAGAACTTCGCAACTTCTGTGGCTTCGTACATCACGTCATCGAGTTCCTCGGCCGTAAAAAAGTCGGACATCGCCCCATAGAGGAAAGTTGCACCAGCTTTCCGGACTTTCTCTTCGAACGAGCTACGTGCCTGATTGACTGCCTGTGGCGAGTAGGTATCCGTCATAAATGGGACGAGATGTGGCAGGTTCTCCCCAATTTTGGTCATTTCGACACCTGTCTCCGTTCTGAAATCAGCACAGAGGCGTGCCATCGCCCACTCTCTCGCTGTGATGTAGGTGCGGTCACGCAGAAACTCGTTCGCCCGGTCGTAGGTGCTTCCATCGATCTTCGAGAATTTATCGTAGGACTGAACATCGGCGGGGATATCCAGTTCCTGCTCAGAAGTCGGACCCTCAGTCTCGCCAGATTGCTCGGCATCTCCGGTGGATGTCGTCGACGTCAGTTCCTCGGATTCAGTCGTTGATTCGGACGCGTCAGTTTGTTCCATCCCCGAAGCCTGCTCGGTTGGGGTTTCTTTACCGGAACCATCGGCAGGTTCACCGACCCCCTCGCGGTGCTCGGAAGAATCACCGTTTGCTGTCATACCGATGGATGCGGGGGCGACGTGAAAAAGCGTGTCGCCCGATATCGTCCTATTCTGTCTCCGCCGCCGCTGTATCCACGGTTCGGTGTTCCGAGTGGTTGTCAGGCCCCTGTGCCGGAGAATCGACCCCGCTAAATTCAAACTGTGCCCCACCCGCTGCCGATTCGGTGACCGTAATATCCCAGTCGTGGGACTCCGCGATTCGTGAGACGATTGCCAGCCCAAGTCCTGTTCCCGTACTGTGTACCGAATAGCCGGCCTGAAGAACAGCATCGCGTTCTGCCTCCGGAATTCCAGGGCCGTCATCAGCAACGGCAAAGCCTGGTCCGTCTGCGAGTGGTTCGACAGTCACGGTCACACCGCCGCCACAGTGCTCAACCGCATTTCTGAAGAGATTTTCGAATAGCCGTTCGAGACAGGCCCTATCGGCGAGTATCACCCCTTCATAATGAATCTCCAGCGTCTCGTCCGTGGTTTCGACATGTGACCATGCAGTTTCCGCAGCCTCCGCAACCGAGACACTCTCAAGATTTTCGATGGCATCCCCATCGCGTGCAAGAGCCAGCACGTTGTTAATTATCCGCAGTATCCGGTCATGTGAATCCCGGACCCCGGCCAGGAGTTCACTGACTTCATCGTTATCAGTCAGTTCATTCGCGGCGTTTGTCCGGCCAATTGCGACGTCAAGCGGATTCCGGATATCGTGAGTGATGAGGCTTGCAAACTCGTCAAGCCGCTCGTTCTGTGCTTCAAGTTCGTGACGACTTTCGCAGTGGTCAGTCACATCGTGGAAGAACAGTACCGTCTGCTCGTCCCCATCCTGCGAAGACGTGACGAACCGTTCACACTGGAGATGTCTCGTCCCGTCATCGGTCTCAATCTCGGCGATATCGGTGTCCGATTCAACGGCTTCCGTGAGCTCTGGATGGTTCGTAAGCACCGCATCAACTGACTTTCCTTCCGGAGACCCGTCACTGAGAGAGACGAAGGCACCGTTCGCAAACAAAACAGTCCCTCTCTCGTCAACAACAGCAATGGCAGCATCCATCGCATCGGCAATGGTTTCGAGCGTCACGGCAGCCTCATCGTCCCGTCGCGCTACCAGATAGAGCGTCCCGGCTAGTCCAAACGAGAGAAAAGCGAAAAAGAACACTGCCCCGTAGAGGACGAGCATACTCATTACCAATTTATTGGTGGCCCAGACGGATATATGTACACCAAATTACGTTAGGTATCCAGTGCAGAACACTCTACCCGGAAACGAGTGGTACAGTATGGAAAACTCCATACTGTTTTGACGGTTGCCTCCCGTAGCGTGTTGTATGCCAATCGAAAAAGGAACGGTCGAAACGCTTCGTCCGCTGGAATTTCGAGAACCGTCCGAAGTCCTCGACTCCGAGAAACTCTATACCGTCTACGAAATCGCTCGGCTGTTACAGGGGCTGGACTACGATGCAGAACTTGATGTCGAAACGGAGAACGTCTTGCTCGACTGGGCGATTCCGTGGATGATAAAACACGCTGATGAGCTGGTCTTTGCCGACCCCGAATCCGACGCAGAACCGGGTTATTACGGACTGGCCAAGTAGTTGAGCGTCCGGACTAGACTCCCATCTGTGCGGCTTGCAGTGCGATTTCGATATCGTGCTGGGGGTTCGTCGTGACGCTCGGTCCGTGTCCACAGTGCATTGCATCGACGTTATCCACCAGTTCGAGCAGGCGCTGGATACTGGAGACGAGTGTTTTCCTGTCGCCTTCAGCCAGGTCCGTTCGTCCGAAGCCACCGTTGGCGAAAATGAGGTCACCTGCAAAGAGGATGCCCGGTTGTGCGGCGTAGAAACAGAGATGGTCGTCTTTGTGACCCGGTGTGTGCACGGCCTGATACTCGTGGTCGCCGAGCTGGACGGACTCGCCGTCCGCTATCGCGTGGTCGATGCCATCCTGATTCGTATCGTATCCCCAGACATCGACGCCGAAGGCCTCTTTGACGGTATCCAGATTTCCAACGTGGTCGTAATGCGTGTGAGTGAGGACAACTGCGTCAATATCATCGACGTGCGTTCGGGTTTCCGAAACGACGTCGAAATCTGTGCCGACATCGACGAGCACTGTTCGTTCCCCCTCGACGAGAAAGACGTTGCTCGTCATGGTTCGCTGGCCTTGCGCTAGGTTCCGAATCATAGGAGTTCGTACATGCTGACGGGGTTTGTGGCTACCGATTGTCAGCGACAAGAAACTCCCTAGAAAGCCATCGCGTCAACGACAATTGCAATGAGAACGAGGCCCAGATACGCATTGGATGCGTGGAAAGCGCGGAACGCAGCCTGTTCTGTCTGTTGATAGTGAAGGCTCACTACAGCTACCAAAAAGACAGCACCGAGAACAGCACTCGTTACCGCCGTTATCCAGCCGAGGTCCGTCACCCAGATTAGCGCGCTCGCGGAGACGAGTGTCAGCCCCAGCCAGAGGAGGATATGTTTTCTCGTCGTCGTCTCTCCACGGACGTTGGGCATCATCGGAAATCCACCACGAGCGTAATCTTCCCGGTATGCAAGCGCGAGGTTGTAGAAATGGGCGGGCGTCCAGACGAAAATGAGTGCAGCGAGCAACAGTCCCGCAACGTCAATCCGACCGGTCACACCAGCCCAGCCGATGAGTGCCGGAAGCGAGCCTGCAGCACCGCCAATAACTGTGTTCTGGACGGTATTCGGTTTGAGGACCAGTGTATAGACCACGCTGTAAAAGAGGATTGCAACCAGTCCGAGCGCGGCTGCCAGCGGATTCAGTTGTAAGAAGACAAACAGGGACAGTGCCGTTAACAGCAGCCCAAACGCAAGCGCGTTGCGTGCTGGCACTTCGTGCGTGACGAGCGGTCGGTCGTTGGTGCGTGACATCTTTTTGTCGATATCCCGCTCGAAAACATGGTTAAAGGTTCCACTCGCGCCGATTGCCAGCACCCCGCCACCCAGCGTTAATACGATTACATCGACCGTCAGCGACGACCCGGCAGCGAGCGCCATCGCTGCTGCGGCAAC
>LKMJ01001443.1_pt1 | contig 20950 bp, 25 predicted proteins | sample 643391 | NCBI WGS metagenome assembly LKMJ01 (sample SAMN04112250, study PRJNA286221) | soda lake metagenome | biome: soda lake; feature: Kulunda Steppe; material: water; isolation source: sample PL-Br10 brine of Picturesque Lake | place: Russia: Kulunda steppe | collected 2010-07
GCTCTCTCAGAAGAAAGTGCTCTTTCCTTTTCTTCCCTTTCTGCCAATCCTTTTCCATGGAGGCCCCTTATATTCCACATGCCTTGCCTAGTCAGACTGTCTTTGATTTTCTTTCTCAACGGCACAAGAGACTCTGCCATTTCATTTCGGACATTATGGACTATTTTGTTAGCTGGCGAAGACCAGCAAGAAACCAATCAGCCTAACGATCTGGCTGGCGGTTAACCCTTTCTAACTAACTTTTTTAACTAACTTTAACTAGCAGCCAACCCATCTGGCTGAAGGCCTAATCCCTTTGTAACTTAACTTCTTGCAACTTTTGTAACTTGAAAACAAGCAACAATCCAATTCGCCTAACGTCCAGGCTCGTGGTTGGCCCTAAATTGTAAACTAGATTTCAGCTCAGCTGCCCTCGTTCAGCGAATGCAGCTATGTAACCTAACCTTATGGCCAGGCTGGTGGTTAACCCGAACATGTAAATCTTCAGAACACCACCTTTCTTGTTCTTTTATTTTGATCCATTAGGCTGTCAATCTCAATATTTGCAACCTGAGGCATTTGCAAGTGTTCTTGAACGCAGTTTCGCGATTACAGCCAAAAACCTTCTTTGAACGCAGAGGGCGTTTGGATGCCTTACAGTGCTCCAGGCAAATCAAGCCATGCTTTGCCTGGGGCATTTCTGCCTAAAACACAGTTTATCATGGAGAGCAGCACCTGATTGGCACATGTGAGCTTGACTTGGTTTCAACAGCTGATGTGCTAACCCAAGTGCTCTACCATGTGGCGTCTTGGAGCAAGTCTGCTTCTGAGACAAATAATGAAGCTGGCTGATATTCAGTCAGCACACAATGACGCTCGAAAAGGTTGATGCTAGCTGGAGGTCTAGGCATTTACATAAGGGGAGGACATTGATTGTGCTCACTTCTTCTGGGCCTGCAGCTTGAGCACCTGCACAAGGAGGGAGTGTGCCATCGAGACATCAGTCCATGCCAATGAGGAAGGTTAGGTTTCCCTGGATCCAGGGAATTGAGGTGTGCATTTTGGTAATAAGAACGCTGCTGGATTTACCAAGCAGGGACTAGAGGCTGGTGTTTGGAGGTTGAGACCGAAAATAGAAGGAAAAGAGACAATTTGCCCTCAGGGATCCTGGTGGCAACAAACATTTGTCAGGTCTACCAAAAGTCTCAGCTTTAGCATGCAACCTTTTGCCGACGATGCTTAGTCATGACCCCATGACAGGCTTGGCGAGCTGAGTGCCAACAGACTAAAACAGAGAACACGTTTGGAAGAAAAATCAATTGTATGCAATGCATGATTGCGCACAGCCTGATGCAAGTAAATATTCAGTGTAAGGGCCTTTCGCTGGTCTCAGACAGGCCAGACAGGCCAGGGGTAGTTTTTCGTTGCATCAGAGCCACAAGTCTTTGGAAATTCCGAGCCAGCGCACCTCAGCAGTCCATGGGGCAAGCAGGACACTGGGCTACCTGCTCAACTTGTACCCAAACCAAGTTATACCCCTTCCCAGCTCTATTTGCTCGATCCTTGTAAGTGGACATAATTCAGTTGATTTCAGTGATTCATCCTAATATGTGCTCCCCGCTCACTTCCAGGGCGTGGGACTCCCAGGCAATGCCCAGCAATGCGCGCTCGTAAGAGCGAGGCAGGTGGTGCACGTCCAGTGCTGGGACAACAATGATAGCCTGATGAAGCAAGCAAGCACCCACCTTCTTCACAATCTTCTGCTCTTCAATCAGGAAAGCGCGGATGATCCTGGAAGGCATAGACAGGCGTGGCAGTATTGGTTGCATGGCAACTGCCATGATGGTGCCAATTGCATGTTCAGGTTGCATCACTTGCAAGGGCGGGCCTCGTTCACAGGACTTCTAGCAGTGACTGCTCTACCCTCAGCCCAACCCTTGAGCATGCAAGCAAGCTCTCTGCCCCTGCCTGACCCCTGTCCTGGGTCTGCCCCCACCTCTCACGGACGACACCGTGTGACAAGGTGCCGCCATAGGCGCGGTTCACAGTCTTGTTCTTCTTGCTCAGGCGCTTGTTGCTCAACTCAGATGGACGGCGCTGGGGAAACTGCAGGAGAAAAGGGGGAAGCAGAGGAGCAGGTCGTTTGTGCGGGGGTCTAGCAGGGGACAGCTGCACCGTCGACCCCGAGGAGTATGCAAAAGGACAACTGAATGCTAGGACATATTTGCTGGGCAAGCCTGTCCCGGTTGCAACCCCAGACCAGCAGCTGCGCAGGAGGCAGCCTCCATGCACCATTCCGCCCATCACAAGCCACCCCCACTCACTCCGTTCAGGCGCTCGCCGCTCACAGCGCAGTGCGGGTGCTTGGCGGTCTTCTTAACGTACTGGTACACCAGGCGACCACCTGCGTCAATGAAGGACCAGGGGGATGGCAAACGTCCCGCGATGCACTGCTCACATCTGCTTGCCTTAAACGACGGCGCTTGCCAGGGCAAGAATAGTGATTTGTGTCACTTCTGGCAGGCTTGGCAGCGAGCAGCAGCAGGCAAAGGCGCACCGGGCGTCTTCACGATCCGAGTCCGGTTGGACCGGTTGTGGTAGGGGTGGCGCCTCCTGTATGTCAGACGCTGCACCATTTTTGCTGCTAAGCCCCAAAAGAAATTCAAAAGAAGAGGACCAGCGTGACCCTGGTGCTGGGTCAATATCCGAGAGAAAGAACGTACACATAATAAGACATTTTTGTATCTCTCACATCATGTCCCTGAAATGGTTACCTTCCCTACGCTTGATTCGACCTGACCGGAGCCAGCACTCTCAACAGCAGCAGAAATTTTGAAGCACGGGCGTTAAGCTTGTTGTCGGAACCGTGCTTTGTAACGCAACGGGCTCTATCCTAGGAAGGCGCGGTTTGCCTCTTAGAGACGTGGAGCATGCCTCCCAGACAAAGCCCTTCCCCTGGTTTGTAGAGGCAAGCCTCTGTATCCAGGGGAAGCCCCATGAACAGGTCAGTCTGCTGTCCCCTGCTGCAGCTCTTGTCCTCTGCAAGCAGTGTTTGGGTCAGCACACCGCATTTGCGTGCCTTAAACAACTTTCTTGCACAGGTACAAGGTAGTAAAGCAGCTCGGGGATGGTACCTATGGCACAGTGTGGAAGGCAATTAACAGGCAGTCCAATGAAGTGGTAGGTCGCAGCGTGCAAGCAGTCAACAGGTGGGCTGTTCTGCACTTGAATCCAGCCTAGTGAAGACCAGTTGTTTTACTACATGCCAAGGGACAAAGACTAATAGAATAGAAACTCTGACACTCAGAGCTGCAACAGCTTGGGCCTTCCGCATGTGCTAGACGGGGGAGCCTTGGCATGTATCATCGTGCAGATGGTCAATCTGTCAAATTCATTAAACAAAATGAGAGTGATCCATGCTTAAACATTTTGTAGCATGTGCATGCAAGGGCTGCTGTGGATTTGGGACGCTGTCGCAAGCATCGCCTTGTAATGCATTTGCGCGTATCCCATTTGTGTACACCCCATTTACCACACTAGTGGTGGCCCAACTGTCCGTTGGTTAAAAACATATTGCCGTGAGCTCATGATTTAGTCCTTTAATTCAACACGTACATGAGCAGCGGACTTTGCATGCAGCTGGCTGTCTTGGTGGTCATCGTGTATCTGCTACATACATGGGCGGAGGAGGGGGGGGGAACTTCCGGGGGAAACACACGCATGCATGCACATATAAATATATATATGTACACACATATACACAAACATAAAAACACAAGCACACAAATGCACACGCGCGCACACACACAAACCCAAACCTGCACACACAGAGGAGTATGCTTTTGTGCGCGGCGATCATGCCGCAGGTGGCCATCAAGAAGATGAAGCGCAAGTTTTACAGCTGGGAGGAATGCATGAATTTGAGAGAGGTCAAGTCACTTCGCAAGCTCAACCACCCATGCATTGTAAAGCTGAAGGAGGTCATCCGGGAGAATGACGAGCTGTTTTTTGTTTTTGAGTTTTTGGTAAGTTTTGCAGGCATGCACAAGTGCGCATCCCATTTGCTGTACTGGATTTGATATTGTCAAGTAGGCAAGGCTGCAAAAAACTGTATTTTGGGCAAAGCTTGAGGTGATTATGGACAGCAATTGTTTTGTTAGGGGAAAGCGAGATTTTAAAAGGACACGAAACGACAAATTTCGGTAAGTATGCCTAGGTTAGCGCCTTGCACGCCTTGGTGCAAGCCCCCTCTCATGCCTCGTTTACTGCTACCATATGCCACTAAACTTTGCCATGTTGGCTGTATAGGTTGGCCATGCAGACTCAATGGAACCAATGGGTCCACCTTACCCTGGTCCTATATTTTATTTTTCAAATGTGCACGGTTGCTGCGGGCAACAACTTAAGCCAACCTGGTTGGAAGATGCGCATTGTGTGTACTTTTAGATAGCTTCGTGTGATTGCTGAGTTTGCTGGCAGGAGAAGTCTCCGCCACCACCGCTGGCTGATCTGAATCGATAAACCTTCATCCTGGATGTGCGTATCGCGAAGGAAGTCATTTTTTCCTTGCTGGTTAACCTTGCGTATTGTGCTCAGTGGTTGGTTGTGGGGAGTACACGAGCTGCGACTTTTTTTGGCTGGATGCAAGAAGTTTGGGTGCCCCATGAGCTCATCCTGTGTGCTGGTGAATGCAATACAGGAATGCAACCTGTACCAGCTGATGAAGGATCGAGACAAGTTTTTTCCAGAGTCACGTGTACGGAACTGGTGCTACCAAATTATCCAAGGCCTTGCCTACATCCACAAGCATGGCTATTTCCACAGAGACATGAAGCCAGGTGCGCCTGCCCCCCGTGAGGTTGGCAGGAATTCACATATTTCCGCACAGTCTGCCCAAGAGGCTATCCAACAAAGACGAAGCCGTCATTATTTTCCTGTTTTGTGGCAAAATGAATGACACTGATCCACGCGCTTTCACGCTGTTCTAGTCCCGCCAGTTCTAATCCCACTCTCATACTAATGCAATGTGAGTATGGGTGCGCCATTTGGGCACAAGCTGGCCAACAAGAGCCGCGTCAGAGCGCTGGTGCTCTGTGTGTCTGTGGGTGTGCTTTGGATTGCATGGATAACAAGGATAAGGCCTTCAGTGGGTGTGCTTTGAAATACATGATGCTGAAGTATTGAAAACTGGCCAACAAGAGCCGCGTTAGAGGGCCCGTGCTCTGTGTGTCTGTGAGTATGCCTTGAATTCATGTTAGCTGAGGCATTCAAAAGCAATGCGCTGACTGCACCATGAATGCATGCATGCTCGCAGAGAACCTGCTGGCCAACAAGGAGAGCGTCAAAGTTGCTGACTTTGGTAAGTGCCTGGGGCCCAAGCGGGGGGCTTATGGCGTAAACTTCTGTGTGGACTGGCATGCGTGCGAATGACTTTGTAATGCACAACCCCCAGGTCTTTCCAGCCCAGTGCATAGCTTGCCGGGGTTGTGACGGTCAGACTGTGTTTTCAAGTCAACAAGTAATTCAACCTCAAGAGGCTGAGCACATGCAGTCAAGCTTGGCTGTTCATCTGCATGCAGGCTCCACTTCGATATCCAATTGAGAGGAGATTTGACACAAGACACTAGAGAATTATACTTGTAATGTACCTTTTTTTTAAGGAAATATCTTGCTACAAAACTAACCTTGCATCTGCTTGGCCGCACAATTTCCCATGTCAAATTCATGCCTGTTTTTCAAGTTATGCATCACTCTGGAGTGCTCACTGGCCATGCTCATCATACAGGTCTAGCTCGAGAGATCCGGTCACGGCCACCTTACACGGACTACGTGTCAACGCGGTGGTGGGTGATCATCCAGCATTAAAAACCAGGCAGGCCAGCCGGGAGGTAGCCCTGTTGTCTCCTGTTCTTTTTCAACTGCTCACTTGCCTGCACTATGTTTGTTGGCATCAGCTCAATACGAAATTCATTTTCCTTGCACAGCATGTTGCATAGACACAGTCATTTTTATTGAGACTCTGGAGCTCATGCACTTGGGTTTAGAGCTGTGGATGGACGAGCATGATGTCAGTAACCAAGGCTCTGCAGATTGCAGGAATGCTGGAAGCTGTGCAGATACGTAGCATTGCTGCAAATGCCTGTGCTAACTAGCCAAGATATGCGGAGTGCGTGTACAGCTTTTAGCAACCCTATCTTGTCATCCGATATAGGGTCCGAGGTGGCATATGGGCCTGGTGGGCTTCCAGTGACAGCAACCCAGCCCAGTGTGGATGCAAGCCCTGAGCACGATGGCGTGCGAGTGTTGAAAGGTGGAAGGTCCAGCCACTGTGGTCTTGCCGATTTCAGCAGCCAAAGGCCTGCTCTGCTAAAACACACAGCCTTCACTCACGTGCAGCAAGCAAAGCAGAACAGAGAATCACGGATGCCGCGTCGTGGCGGTTCTCAATGCAGGTACCGTGCGCCTGAGGTATTGCTCCGCTCTCCCTACTACAGCGCCCCCATAGACATGTTTGCCATGGGCGCCATCATGGCAGAGCTGTACATGCTGAGGCCGCTCTTCCCAGGGAGCTCGGAGGTGCGCTGTCCCCGGGCGCTTGTGTGTTGTCAGCTGCTGCTTAAGAGCATGCAGCAAGCATCCAAGCCTGCCCAGGAATGTGTCAGCGCCCCAGGGAGCTGCAAGCAAGCCGTTCCATGGTGGCCCGGCACACCTGCGCTCCTGCTGATGAGCTTCCACGCACTGCTGCCAGTTCGGGTACTAGGTGGAGCAGGGGGCCTGCTTCCCAGTGACCCCCGACAGTGTGCGTGCGAGGAACACTAAATAAATTAGGGGTCTTTTGGGCTGGCCGGGGAACGATCCCAGTTAATGGAGTGGCCAATGCCCAGTCCAGCCCAAGCCTGAGCCTTATGTTTGGTTGGGTAGCTGGAGGTTTGATCTTGGGGAAGCCTGGTTTTGTTACAGCGAGCATGACATGCGCTGGAGACACAGACATGCACGCACTGGAGGGTGCTCAGTGTGCGCATGTCGCCAATAACTTCCTTTCCCCCCCGCGCCGTTTTTCTGCTCGGCTGCAGGCAGACGAGCTGTACAAGATCTGCAGCGTGATGGGCACACCCACGCAGCAGACTTGGCCCGAGGGCCTCAAACTGGCTGCCGCCATGAATTTCCGCTTCCCCACCTTCACCACCACCCCACTGTCCAAGATTGTCACCAACGCGTCACCTGAAGCCATTGACCTCATCACCGCCTTGTGTAGTTGGGACCCAAACAAACGGCCCACTGCCGTCCAGGTGCGCCATTGCCCGATGCATGTGCGCCGTCGCCTGTCGTACATGTGCCAGCGCTCGTAGCCTGCCAGATGTGCCGTAGGGTGCTCATGCGCGCAAGCCTGTGTTGGTGTGCCAAGCAAACGCGTGCTTGCGTGTAGAGCGCCATGTGCGTACTTGGACGCTCGTTTGAAAAGGCGTACCCTCTTCTACTCAGCAGCTCATGACCCTTGTGCTAGTCTCGAGGCGTGACCCTTGCTAGTCTCAAGGCATGACCCTTTTGCGAGTCCAAAGGCGTGACCCTTGCTAGTCTCAAGCCGTGACCCTTGCCAGTCTCAAGGCATGACCCTTTTGCGAGTCTTAAGGCGTGATCCTTGCTAGTCTCAAGGCGTGACCCTTGCCAGTCTCAAGGCATGACCCTTTTGCGAGTCTTTAGGCGTGACCCTTGCTAGTCTCAGGGCGTGACCCTTGCCAGTCTCAAGGCATGACCCTTTTGCGAGTCTTAAGGCGTGACCCTTGCTAGTCTCAAGGCATGACCCTTTTGCGAGTCTCAAGACGTGACCCTTGCTAGTCTCGAGGCATGACCCTTTTGCGAGTCTCAAGGCGTGACCCTTGCTAGTCTCAAGGCATGACCCTTTTGCGAGTCTCAAGGCGTGACCCTTGCGAGTCTCAAGGCACGACCCTTGCTCTTCTCAAGGCGTGGCTGCCCTCCTGTTTGTGATCCGTGCTTTTCCCATGTATGGGTCTTTCCTAAGGTGTGGACATCAGGTCACCTTCATGTACAGCCTGTCCCAAGGTGTGGCTGCTTTTTTGTTTGTGCTTGTGTCAATCTGCCTAGAGACAGGGGGCATGCTTTGGTTTCAAATCCTCAATGTTTGAAGCAGTGTGGTTCCAACATTCCGTGATGGACCAGCTTGCCAAGCGTGCATTTAAAACCCCCTGCGCTGCCCTTGTGTTTTAAATTGCTTCTTGCGCCCCTGAACAACACTGGAAAAAGCTGTGCAGCTTTTTGTGTCCCTTGGAGCACTGCCTACTTACAAAAGCTGCGCAAGGGTGACCAACAAAAGCTGTGCAAGGGTCGGCATTAAAAGCCACACCAACAACAAAAGCTGCTTGGGGTTCAGCAAGCATGAGAATTAAACGCCACACCAACAACAAAAGCCTCACCAACGACAAAAGCTGCGTGGGGATCAGCAAGCATGAAGATCTAACGCCAACCATAAAAAAACCAGCTAAAAAAACGCCACACCAACAACAAAAGCTGCGTGGGGGTCAGCATGCACCTGGACCAGATGTAGTGCTCCCATGGATGGCTATGACTGCAAGTGGATGTGTCGCTGGTACGTGCAGGCGCTGCAGCACCCCTACTTCTCTGTGGGCGTGAGGTCTGCAATGCCTAGCAGCGGCTTATCAATGCCCACAGATCGACCCAACAGCCACTCCCATGCAAGCCACCCCAGCAAGGATGCAACCCAGGTGTGTTTGTGGCGTGTGTTTATGTGCGTGTGCGTGCATGCGTGTATGTGTGTGTGTACTTGCGTGTGTGTGTGTGTGTGTGTGTGTGTGTGCGCGTGTGTGCGTGCGCACGCGTGCATTCGTGAATCAGTGCATGTGAATTTGCATACTTCTTTGCCCTCCGTCCTCTTGTCTGTTTTGCTTTTTATCCAAATTGTTTCTCCATCCTGCTGCTTCTTGACATTGCCTCAATCCCTATTACTGCCTGGCGTGCATGTATGCAGTTGAATGGGCCCATGCACAATCTATAGCATGCACAGACAAACTAAATCTTTCAACGTGAATGCTTTGGACATACCAGTGACTGCGTTACATGTAAGCTTGCCTGATTGTGGGCGCAGAGGTTTTCATGACGGACAAGCATATGCTTCTTTGTGCCTTTGCAGGTGGAGGATAGGAATGGTATGCGGAACCCCAAGATTTGGGCCGACACTGCTCCCCCCCGTCCACCCCCCACACTCCCCTTGGTGAGTTTTCCTGACCTGAAGCTGCAGTCATGAGCCAGATGATTGTGACACAAACACACCCGTCAGCTGTGCACACCTTGCCAACAGCCTGCATGAGCACTCGTGCCCACCTGTGCACACCCTACCAACAGCATCTCGCTTGAACGCTCATGACCACCTGTGCTATACCCTGTGGTCACCTGGCCTCGAACTCCGCATGTGTGCACCTGTTCTAGGCAAGAGCTAAAACACATCTGCTTGTAACCCTTGCGCTTTTGGCTGGCTTCTCGCCTCTTTACATTTGTGTCACAAATGGTCGAAACATGTTGATAAGGTCCCGCTTCCTTGCAATCCACAAAGGATGGGTGTGGAAAAAGGGAGTGTGCAGGTCATGCCTTGGTGGTACTGCCAACACCGGCAAAAAAGATGAACAACCTATTTTCATATGGCATTTCAAGTTGACTGAGTTCCATGGTTTAAGGGTTTTTTGCCGCCCTCTGCTCAATCTGTATGCTTGCCATGATATGGACAAAGGGAGGGGCAAAGGTCGCGTAATCCTCTTTTGGTCGGACCTGTTACCATGGCGCTTGGACGGTGTGAGCACTGTAGCAAGTTGTGGTGCAACACTGCACCAGCAACCTGGATTGCAACACTGCGCCAGCACCCTGGGGTGCAACACTGCGCCAGCAACCTGGAGTGCAACACTGCACATGCAGCCTGGAGTGCAACACTGCACCAGCAACCTGGAGTGCAACACTGCACATGCTGCCTGGAGTGCAACACTGCACCAGCACCCTGGAGTGCAACACTGCACATGCAACCTGGAGTGCAACACTGCACCAGCAACCTGTGTGCCTTGTCGCAACTTGCGGTGCATTCCCCTCATGCAGGATTTGCTAGACCCAGACGTTGCCGGCGCTGGAAGGGGGGGCGGCAGCAGGCAGCCCAGCAATCTAGGCAACGGCGGCTTCTCTGGGAACAGTGGCGGCATGCCTGGGCGTGCGGCCAAGCCATTATTAGCGGTGAGCTGCCAATTTGGGTCCTTGGCTGATGCCATGTTGCCTGATGCCATGCTGTCAGCGTCATAGCCCAGATGCCTGCTCCTCAACTTTTTTGGCAAGGGCAACAAAGATTTTGGGGGCCTCATGTTACCTGGGCAAAGGTGTCAGGGGCCTTACATGAGGCTGCAGAAGCCCAGACAGGTTCCAGGTGCACGGCGCTGCCAACGTGACGCTCCCAAAGCTGCGCCGCATGTTGTGAAGGGCCGCAAGCGCGCCATCATTAACATGCAGAGGGGAAGACTTGAGCGCGGAAATTGGCACTCTGTTGTGTGAGAGCATGTGCCCAGAATCTGCTGGAAGCTTGTACATAACCCTCCTCCCCCCCCTCCCGCGCACACACACACACACGCACACACACACGCACACATGCGCACACACAAGTGCAGCCTGTGCACTCGTTCACATGCGCTTTCTGGGGTGCTCGCGCTGCTTGCTAGCATCGCCGCCTGCTTCCTTTCTTTCTTTCGCCAGCTTCGTGAGTGCCTGGTGTCCTGCATCCATCTTGCTGAGGACTGCTGGAGTTGTAACCAAGCCGGGTACACTCAACTCACAACCCGCCAACCCTCAGCGGGTTTTTGTTCAATCACAACCCCCTGAATCTCGCTGCAAGTGAGAAGGCCACAAGGCTAGCACATCTAAGACACAAGGCTAGCACATCTAAGACACAAGGCTAGCACATCTAAGACACAAGGCTGTTGTGCCCCGGGCTTTGGCGTCCTGCACAGCACGGCCAAAGGTCATCCCGCGTGTGTGCGGCGCGCATTGCAGGGCTTGGGCCCCCCCCCTGGTGGCAGCAACTACGGCGGCGCCGCCGCGCCCCTGTTCGGGGGCAGCAGCGGCAACCCCATGCTCATGCGCCCCGCCCCCGCTGCGCCGCCCCAGGGCGTGCTGTCCACTCACCCACCAGCACTGCCCGGCAGGGGGGCGGGCGGGCTCATGGCGGCCTCGCCCTCGGGCTTTAGCTCCAATGCGTCTTCGCGGCGCCCGAGCAACCAGGTGCAGTGCCGGCAGGGGGCTCACACGTGCGCGGCATGGGGGCTGTGGCAGCACGGGGTGTGCATGTGTGCGGCATGGGCAGCGGCAGCGGGGGGGCACGCGCGCGGCATGGGCAGCGGCGGCAGGGGCGCTTACGCGTGTGTGTGTGTATGCGTGTGTGCGTGCGCGGCATATGGATGCGTGAATGCATGGGAGCCGAGAGCGCAGGGCAGAAGCAGAAGCAGGGAGCGTATGTACCTGGGGCGCCGTCACCTGCTGAGGTCACAGCCATGGCCGTGTGCATGTACACACTGTATGCTCCCAGCCGCAACCTGTAAATGGTCCCAGTCGCTCACATGCGCTTGCGCACCTAAGTGCAGCAGGACAGGGCACAGGGCGCAGGTCTCTTTGATGCATGCGATGGAGTGAGCGTTTAACAGGTGCTGAGGGAGACTGCCCCTGGCCTCTGTTTTTTAAGCCCTGGAACAAGCAGTCCCCTGCACAGCATGCTCGGGCCCTCTTGCCATTGAATTGTCTTTTTGTGTTTGCTCCCTGAATTGCGCGCGTTGCCTTTCACATGCGCTCTTGAATACAGGGCGGCCCACTCCCGCCCATGGCTCGGCCCGCCCCCATCATGCCGAAACCAGATTCTCTGTCTGGGAACACGCTGCGCAATTTTGAGAACGAGCTGGCGGCGCTTGCACCAGTGAGTGATGCGCTGCCAGCGCTTGCACGCATATGCAGCACGCTGAGCAGTGCTCGCCACGACCTGGCATTGTTCATGCAAAGTGGGCATATGTCCCCAGGCACCTGCCTGTCTCCCCCCCACCCACCCAATACCTTAGCTGCTTGCGGTCACAGCGCTGCAATTTGAAGAAGGTTTGCCTCTGTGCCCCTGCTCCCCGGCTCAGCGTGCACTCCGTAATGCAGGATAGAAGTGTGTGTGTCTGCTCCTACAGGCTTGCTGCACGCTGACACACACATACATGCACCACTTGCGCACAAGCATGCACAAATGCACACAAATGCACGCAAACGCACGTACATTTACACACACACACATGTCTGCTTGCTGCAAGTTTGCGCTCTCCTCCGTCTACGCCAGGCCTTTCATTTGGGTAGTTTGCAATCTTGGAGGCTTGCACATCCTTGTACACAAAGTGCGCGTTTGTGCATGCATGCACTTGCACGCCGGCTCGCTCTTACCACACCCTTTTGCTAGCATGCATGTGCGCATGCACCCATGCACTTAATCCAGCAACTTGGAATGGTCGACAACGTCTTTGACCTGAGCACCCATATTTTGTTTGCACTCAGGGAGCGCCTTCGTTCCCCTCAGCGCGCGGCAACGGGCCAGGCCTGGGTGGCGGGGGCGGTGGAGGACTGGGGGGGGGTGCGCGTGGCGCAGGAGGCATGGGCTTGAACCTGGCCGCTTTGGCGCCTCCAGTAGGCAGTAACGGCAGTGCTGCAAGCACGTCCAGACCCAGTCCCACGCTGCTGCTGGAGCGCGTGCGATCGATAGGCAGGGGCGAGTCTGGCAGCGCTGGAAGTGGGGCGTCGCAGGTGCGGCCGCTGCCACTTGGGCTGTGCTGCGGGTCTGATGCGCAGGCCTGGCTGCTTGAGGGGCGTGCCGCCGTGCGCATGGGCCCTCAGCTAGCGTGATTAAGTGGGCGAGCGCACGGGGGAGGGTGACTGCGCAGTGCCCGAGCTTGCTTTTGGGGGACGCGCTCCGCAGCTGCAACTCCCTTTTGCTGCTCCTAGGCTTTAAAAGCTGGTGCGCTGGCATATGGAACCCTGGGTTGCCTGTTCTTGCTTAGGGGCTGCCGGCCTCTCACTACCTGCGTCTGTTCTGTGCAGACGGCCTGTTCTGTGCAGACGGCGAGTTATGGGCGTGTGCACAGGCTGATGTGGGTGTGCATGGTTGCAGCACAGGGCTGCGCACAGGCATGGCCGCATGCAGGGGGCTCAGCATATGGTGTTGAGAATGAGGCAAGGCTGACTGCACGCAGCCCGGTCGGAGGCCCCGGCACGGGTGCATGCATTGCCTGTAGGAGTATGTTCACTGTGTAGACAAGACAAAGAAATGTGCCTCCAGCATGTGCAGGGGTGTGTGTGTTGCGCGTGCATGTAGGACATGCTGGAGCGCATGATTTATGGCTCCAGGATGCGTACACATATACACACATGCACGCGAGCATCCAAGCTCTCCACCTGCCATGCTGACACAGTTGTTGTGTAGGAGGCAGCTGCTTAAGCGCTTGCTGGCCATCTTTTCCTTCCTGCATGATTCCCTTGCATGCATGCGCCCCTGTTTGTGCAGGGCCTTGGCGAGCCTGGCGGATTGCCCCCTGGCGTAGTGCGGTACAACAACAGCCGGGAGGCAGCTGGCCATGCGGCCAGAGGCCTGAGTGGGGGGGCGGGCGGAACCGGCCTGCCCCCGGGTGTGATCAAGTACCCAGCCGGGGGAGGCGCTGGTCCCGCTGGGAATCCGCTCTTGCGCGCGCAGCCGCACCAGCCGCAGCCCGCCATGCAAGCGCAGTATGGGCCCATCAAGGTGCCTGGCGGCGCAAGCCTCGGGGTGGCCAAGGGCAGCAGATACTAGTGCAGCCTGCATGCCCGTGCGCGTGATGGATCAGCAGGGGCCGACGCAGCGGCACATCGCACCCGCCCGTGCCCTGGACACCAGCATGGCGAGCAGCTTGGTGTACCGTGCTCAAGGGGAAAAACCGCCCTAGGGGCATAGCAGCACAGGAGACTCGCTTTTCAGGTGGCTCGCGTGTTGGCTGGCTGGGCCACCAGCTTCTTTTGCGCAGAGCAGGGGAGTCGCGTGCGGGGCATGCGCAGCCTGTCAGCAGCCGCAGTTCAGAACTCAGGGGTGCCTTGCACTGGGCGTGCATCATCCCTGCATGGACGGGCGCTGGGCATCCACGGTGCCATCATTCCCCTGCGTGCGCCCATCGTCTCTGTGCTGGGTGTCCATGATCCCCACATGGACAGGCCCTGGCAAGCCAGCCCGATGCGGCTGCATGCACAGCCATGAGTGGTTTTGCAAGTTGTGCTGCCGTGTGATTTTAGGCGAAGGCCATCGCGCGGCCGTCTGGCAGCAGGGACCCATGGCTTGACGACTGGCCTCTTGGAACTCACCGTCTAGAACAACTCATCCGCCCCATCCTTGCGTGATCATGTTAGGCAAGCAGGCAGTTTGCTGCTGTGCCATGTGTGATCACGTTAGGCAAGCAGGCAGTCTGCTGCTGTGCCATGTGTGATCATGTTAGGCAAGCAGGCAGTCTGCTGCTGCGCCATGTGTGATCATGTTAGGCAAGCAGGCAGTCTGCTGCTGCGCCATGGCGCAAAGGAGGAGGCGGGTCCTGGCTCCGCACTTGTGTGCCTGCGTGTCCACAACGTGACACTTGTGTGCCTGTGTGTCCACAACGTGACACTTGTGTGCCTGCGTGTCCACAACGTGACACTTGTGTGCCTGTGTGTCCACAACGTGACACTTGTGTGCCTGTGTCTCCACAACGTGACACTTGTGTGCCTGTGTCTCCACAACGTGACACTTGTTTGCCTGCGTGTCCACAACGTGACACTTGTGTGCCTGCGTGTCCACAACGTGACACTTGTGTGCCTGTGTCTCCACAACGTGACACTTGTGTGCCTGTGTCTCCACAATGTGACACGCCCATGCCCCACCCTAGCCCCTGAGTGATAGAGCACCTGCAGTGCAACTCAGATGGCCAATTGGCACCCTTGTTCCATGCTTGTCCTTCATATCAGCCATTCCAGTCATTCAGAAAAGGTAAAACAATCTTAAATCCATGTAGCCCATGCGAACCCCTGGGGGGTCTGGATGCATGAAGCCCCCCACTGTGGGGTCTGGGTGCATGAACCCCCCCCCTGTGGGGTCTGGGTGCTGCATTGTGCCGCTCGTCTTCTGGCACTGACACAACAGTGAGTTTTTACATGTGTGTTCCCCAATTTATGCTTTCCTATTTACGTACAGCCTTGGATTTTTCCGCTTATAAATGTTGGTTTTAACTTGTTCAATCTCAAACAGTTGCCTTAAAAATTTGTGTGTGGGCTTCAATGAAATTGATCCTCTCGCTTGATTTTGATTCTCAGGATCAACAGGCTTGTCAGGTGAAATTAACGTTGCATAGAAACAAGCATCAAAGCATGCCATACAACCGAGGTACTCAGTGAAAGCTCATCCAGAAAGATAAGTAAGCGACTAACCAACTCCCGTACCATTACGATTCATCACTGATTATGAATCGTTATGACAGGCTCTTGCATCTCAGATAGGTTTCCACTCTGCATGTGCCACGAGCATTACGTCTTAAACGCTGCTCTGTGGCAACGCCTTCTTGCACATTGATGGCGTGCTGTAAAATTTTTTGAGACGTCTCAAGGACGCCATCAGCAAATCCTTCTGGACTTGATCAATTACCATGATGAGAGTGCCTGGTCGTTACCATATTATGATGCAGATTGGTTTGAAGCCAATTTGCCATTGGCAGTTTAAAAGTAGTATTCATAAATGACTGACAAAAGTAACCATTAAGAACTGACAAAAGTAATCATTAGTAACTGACATTAATAACTGAAATGTAATAGTCATTAATAGCTGAAACCAATGGCCTGGCTTGTCTGTTCGCCGCGCGAACCGGCAGGCCCTCGCATCATGCGTGGGCAGAGAGGTCCCCTGAGCGCCTGGCGCAACTGTACTCAGGGCAGCAGACTTTCCATAGGTTCCAGGCAGCATTCAGGTCCCGATGCATCAGGTACCCAGGACGTGGTTGTTGCACGCCTGAGCTGCCAGCACCGATCCATGCTGCCGTGGACCCCTCCATCCTTGATTGCTCGCAGTGTCTTCGGCACTGCAGGCACTCACGCAGCCTCATGGACGGTCGCCACACCCCAGCCTCCCAGCCCCAGATTGTGGGTGCCTGCGTGGCTATCACCCATGTAAGTAATGCTTCTTACTGCCTACCGGTATGCTATGTAATCTTTTTTGGCAGCTTCAAACCATTATGACTGCAGAGGTTTGTACCCAAACACAATAAGCATGGCGCAAGTCAGCACGACCTTCTTTTTACTGAGGGTGCCCTTTAAAAATTCGAGCAAAATCTAAATTCATCACCTTGACGCTGCTCCAAAGCTTACCGCCAAACAAACCAGCAGGAATTGAGTATGTCTTAGCTTGCCACGGAGAAGCAAGAGGCCTGTCCAACGGGCAGAGTCACATACAAATCCAAAAACAAAGAATCAAATGAGAGGCCTGGGTCTGGCTGCATTATGAGACAATGCTGTCATGTCAACGTTCAGTGAAATAGTTATGCTGAGGTACCTGACACTCCAGCACTCAAATGCACCTTCTTCATGAAAAATGGGCACCTCAGCATCACGCTGTAAGTTTAAGCGGACAATCTCGAATTTGCAGTGTACATGGCAATGCAGGGAAGGGGCTTCCATGGCCATTCATCGCTGGAGCTCCTACCAATCAAGTGAAGCGCAAGGTCGTTTTTGCTGCGCGCTCTGTAGACAGGACATCCTCTGTGAGAGCACGGCCTGGTCATCTCGAGCTTGAAAGCACACAGTTACCCACTTTCGTAGCCCTTAGCACACACATTTTCTTGTCTACTGAGACACGCATAGCACCTGCACCAAATTTAGTTTTTATTGAGCTTTCATGCAAGTTTGAGAAACTGATCTTTAGTTGCTCACACACACTCGCGCTCCCGCGTGCACACATTTTAAGGGCTCCATGAATCAAGTCTCCGTCCGGATATCCGTGAGTCAACCACCTTCTGTATGCACTAACAGATGGGGCTATGGATACCTTTCGGCGATACCTGTATGGACATCCGTGAACTGCGGGAGTGTCTGCAGATGGGCCAATGATACCCCTACAATTATCCATGCACACCCAGATGCACATGCACACAGGCACCTGTGTACACACATGTACAACACACAAGCAGAGAGCTAGACATAAGAAAGAGGCACAACAAATATGCAAACATGCAGACCTCGAAGGTCAGCAGCACTTGCGAATTCACTCTGTATGTGGGTACACATGTACATGGGCATTTGCACACTCATTTCCTCAAAGGCAATGGCCTTGCCAAGGTCAGGAATGCTACAAAGCTGACACTGTAATGCTCACTAGAGCAAACGATAGTGCATACATTTGTCAGGTCTGGACCTCCATGCCTCTCCCTCTGTCATAATTATGACTCATTATAATGAGGAGCAAGTAATTCTTAAACTTGGAGGCCACATGTTCATGTACATATTTCAATATCAATGCTATATAGCATGGCTATATAGTCACATATGACTATTTATCCGTAGTATATATGCTGAAGCTGTACATATGCTGCAGCTTGGCCTACGGTCTTGCAGACAGTAGCCTTTGGCCAAGTTATAAACTCCACTCAATTTCATTCCTAGGACGCTGTGCGTCCCATTCAACCCCCTCATTTGCTTTAAAAAGTGAACGTTTGTGTAACATAGAATGTGCCTTGCTCCTGGCACACTCTGAAAACTAGAACTCCTCAGATGCAAGCTCACCTGTACACTTCAAGTCATGTACATATACGTACATGCATGTAAATGTACGCGCAACCTGTGCTTGCAAAGCGGGAAATAAATGTTAATGCTCATGTCAGAATCGAAAGGGTTTAACAACACTGTTAGCTTTGAGAATGTAGGGACTTAATCAATGCTGGCAAAAGCTTTTGCCAGCATGCAGGAGATCTCTAGAGCACACTCCTGTTATGTACATGTAACATGTTACAGGTGCGCACCTGCATGCCGCATTTCCATTGAGACATGGTGTCCCAGCTGGTGCCCCAGCTGGTGCCCCCTGCAGGGGCACTGCCCCTCTGCTGCGTGTTAGCAAACGTGCCCAACGTTGCTCATCTTCTTCATGACGATCAAAATCTTAAGGTCATGTTAAAAAGGAATAGATTAAAGAAGTATGTTGCATCAGCATTGTTGTGTTGGTGCATCAGCATTGTTGTTGGTGCATAAGCAATTGGGAAGTGATATTTTATTTATTGTTTTATGGGATCGAAATATCGGAAACGCGTACAGAGTAAGAGTGACAGATGCTGATTCTTTCTGTGATGGCTTGATTTCTTTCATTATAAAAGCGTTTTGAATTGAGAGCAGACTACCTGAGATTGATTTGGGACCTTTTGAGGTGAGTCAGCAAAGGAGTATTTCGAAGGGCATGCGGCTTGCCCCTCCGGCCGATCTGCTGCGTGATGATCCTGAGCTTGCAGTTGTGGAGCCATCGAGGTGCTCAAGCTCACCCGTCTCAGTGAAGGCCGATGCGTGATGTACATGTATTCTTGTACGTGCATACACATCTGAGATGCGCATCTCATGCATGCATCAGCTGAGCGCTAGCGCTAGCGCTATCCCTTCCCCGAGCGTGCGCAGACATCTGAGCGTGCGCGGGCATCTGAGCTTGCGCGGGCAGCTGAGTGCTCCCGCTAGCGCATCCCGATCGCGCGCGCGCATCTCTTGCATTCATCGGGGGACACTGGGTAGGCCCAACCAGCCCTCATTGATGGGATATCCCTGTGTGATCGCTGTGTCGTTATGCACCTAGCTGGGTGGTCCAGTTTCCATGCATGGCTTACTTTGGCAAGATGTTTTCAAGGGTGACCGCCAGCTGTAATTTCACTATGAAGCGGGACGCGGATCAGGAGGAGTGAATCCAATTTGCTGTGTTTAATTCCGCATTGAGAAGTTTGCAATACTAACAGGTTGCTGACTTGGCCTTTACATGTACAGGCCAATTGGAATCCAGAAGTCACTGAACATTCATCAATGTTAGGCTAGCCATGCGTGTATGTCTGGATTTGTTTTTCAGTCTCTATGTGAATATGGACAGGTTCATACATGAGCAAGTAATAACTCTTTATGCTACTTTATAATTCAAGAATCTATGCATGTCTGCCAGCTAAATGAGTGAGCATTTCAACTGTTGCGTGCAGGAACCTTCAGACGTCTAAACACTTGCGCTTTCTTGCACCAATTGGAGCTTTGGACGCCTAGCCGCCAACGCAGGCCGCCAAAGCCAGGTTAGCATGTGCTGGGTGTGCAAGCAGTAAAGCATTGATGCTGACATCGATATCCATACCTGAAAAGGGCAGTTTGAAGTATTCCAAACTCTAGTGTTACCATCGCGCGCGCATCCGTTTGTTTACAATTGGCGCAGTTAGCAAAAATACAGCTTCTCGGCACTGAGTCCCAAAAGTGAAACACACCTTGTTCATGTGCTGGAAATACCTGCTTTGCTGCACACTTGCAAATCACTACTTGGAATCAGTCATCACACTTGCGGCGTAGGGTAAATGCTCTAGGAAATGGCGTTTTAAACATTCTAAAGTGCTCAAGTCTTTTACTGAGTCACCAAGTCCGATATGCAGCATATTTTTTGCTTCTGCCAGGTGCCAGCCTCGACATGTGTCAACATTCACACATGATCCATGCAACAAAAATTGAGCAACATTTTGCCTCGTGGTCTTCACCAAGTCCAACAGATGCACCTAGGTTCATGTATTGAGGATTCTTTAGGCAGAAATGCTGTGTACCAACCTCAGATAAGTGTCAAGCCTGGGTTTCCTAGGTTTCTGGGCTGGGATCCCCCAGGGCCAAGGATCTACAGGGCAAGGGACTCCCTCAATGAAAAGGTCCATTGTGCAAGCACTATGCACTAGTCAGAGCACTGCATGCATTTAATTGGGTTTTTTGTTGGCTAGTGATGGCGCGAGTTGTCCTGCAAAGACTGTTGGCTTTTGGGATCAGAATTTTTTTTGGCCATTCCTTTGGCGAATTTACCTCAGTACTCTGGTGGGCCCAAAACAGGTATTCTCTACCCCCAGTCACAACACCTAAATGTGAACACTTTTGCAAGGAACGCCATGAAGAGGGATATGTAAATGAGCTGGCTGGGAAATGATAACGGTAAATGAAATGGCCTCGCCCCAGTCCAGCTAAAGTCTGAGCCTAATCTGGTGATCGAGGAGAGCCTGGTTTTGTTACACTTGTCCACTATTGACCAACCCATTTCCTTGTTTCGTTCAGCAGGATGCAGAACAATTATGCCACTGCTTTCTCTCATCTTAAAGCAACACCGTCCAGTAATTCTGTCGTTGATTTTATAATTGAGGAATTTGGAGGATAGCTGCGGAAGTGGAACTGAAAGGCAGTCACAATGAGAATGCAACTCCAGCTTTTTGAAGTAAAATGCAGTAATAAGGAAATTTTAAACCCACATCACAGGTTCGGATACTTGTCAGGTTTTGTATTAAGTGATGAGCATGAGATGGATGAAATGCCCATGTGGCAAGCATGACAGTGAGCTGCACTGTGCAAAGGGGCACACGTCAGTCAGCTTCAAAGCGTGCTTTGTGCTTTGATGAGCTCACTGCAGTTTCTTTGCTTGTCGAGCGTGATCACACTACCAAGCATATTGAAAGACGTGGGCTGGCATAGCATTGATGACTTGCTGATATGTTACCCCTACTCAGAGGGATAAGGTTGTGACGGCCAAACTCCACTTGCTACGTCGGCAGTGGGCTCATAGTTGGTACTCGTTCTAGGTCGCTACCTCAATGAATACAATATGCGGGTAATGCGTTAGAGGGATACGCATCCAGGAATTGAACCTGGCCTAGGACCCAGTCAC
>LKMJ01001444.1_pt1 | contig 20942 bp, 24 predicted proteins | sample 643391 | NCBI WGS metagenome assembly LKMJ01 (sample SAMN04112250, study PRJNA286221) | soda lake metagenome | biome: soda lake; feature: Kulunda Steppe; material: water; isolation source: sample PL-Br10 brine of Picturesque Lake | place: Russia: Kulunda steppe | collected 2010-07
GCTAGCAATCACTGATTGCTAGCCCAATTACAATCAGTATTTCTAGTAACCACATCTGCTCTGATTACCAGGTAACCAATTGCAATCAGTCTGGTAACGAAAAACAACATTCCGACGAACCGTTTGCCCTCCACCATCAAACAAAGAAGAAGATCATTAATGGGGGTCAGGAGGGTTCTAAAAAGAGCCATATGCTCTTTCCTAGTTGTTTTTGAATCTCCTTCTTGCATTCATGATCTTTGTTGCATATTGAATAGAATGAGTGTTTAGATCAAGAGTAAGTTTTCTTACTCTACACCGGTCTAGGCCAAGCTTACTGAGGGGTAGTTCAGTATGACATTTATAGATGGTCCCCATCACTCCAATCAGGATGGTATGTAGGCTTACTTTGTGGCATTGCTGTGCAAGGGCATGTTTCAATTTGCATTGGGATTTTGCATTGAAGGGATTATTCCTTTCAAAGGCAAGCCAGGTTATGTCATTATACAGGTTACCACGAATGCCAGCACGGGGTATCCCTGTGTCTGCATGGCTCATGTCAACTTGAATTGCCTGATACTTGGCCATAGCATCTGCGCACATATCACCAGCATTACCAGGGTGGGATTTGACCTTAAAAAGGCGCACAGGATTCGGTGAGTTGCAAAAAGTTTGTATGAGCATCTTCAAAATATCCCCTTGTATATGGTGACGGTGAAGTTCAGGGTACAGCAAGTGCTTCCTGAATTGGTGGAGAGACGAGAGGCTTTCAGTGGCAATATGTGAGTGGCCTTGAATAATGGCAGCTGTGATGGCAGCCAGTTCAGCTTTGCCAATGGTGTTTGTAATGCCCATTTGGTTTAACAAAGCTGGGACTAGAGGTAGCAGGGTGATACGTGCCTGCCCCTGTCACTTGTTTTTCTTGATGGATGCAGCTGCCGTCTGTGAAGCCTTCACCTGAGGCCAATTCCTTCCAGTTAAGCACCTTTTAGACTAACTGTGGGTAGATTTTGTAGGGATATTGATTCTTGTTTGTGGTTGAAAGCGTGTGTGTCGGCAATCAAGAGGAAGTTTTTCAAACTTATTTAAGCCTGTCTTGTTACATGGCAATTTTAAGTCTCTATCATGATTGTAGAGTGTGGTCCTCAGTGAGTGAGGTCTCACCTCAGTGAGTACTTATGCGTTGACTGGGTCGTTGGCCAGGTTCAATTCCTGGAAGCATATCCCTCTAACGTTTTAACAGCATGCTGTATTCATTGAAGTAGCAAACCTAGAACGAGCACCAACTATGCCATGATGAGCCCACTGCCAATGTAGCATTGGTATCAAAGCTATAAAAAAACAAGCAAAGGCTGGTTACTGCTCCTATCCTAGCAATTCCTGATCTGAACAAGCCATTCCAAGTGCACACTGATGCCTCTGTGGTCGGAACCGGAAGATCCTTATGCAAGATGGCCGTGTTGTGGCTTACGCCAGTTTCAAGTTCTCTCCTGCTGAGAACAATTACACCACTGAGGAGTAGGAGCTGCTTGGTTTGATTCGTGCTTTACAACTTTGGCGGTGCTATTTGGAAGGTGCACCAAATTGCGAGCATCACAGACCATCACCCACTCGTCCATCTGGAAAAGTAACCTAATCTGTCAAGGAGACAAGCCAGGTGGATGGAGTTTCTGTCACGGTTCCCATTTGTCATGAGGTATGCTTAAGGCGCAACAAATGTGATCCGGTGAGCCGCAACCCATTGCTTTATGATGCAGCAACGCCCAATTCTGTGATATGCATATGTGTAGTTATTAGGGGTTGTGGAGGCTGCAGTAACTCGTGGGCGCGCGATTAATGGATGAAGGGAGTTTATGAAGCCGCCGCAGTCACTCCCTTGTCTAGAGGCACGTAGGGTGGGTGAGTGCTCGCCATCCTCAGCTCTGCGGGACCCAGAAGTTGAGGATGAGGTGGAGCCCCCACGGCCTGCCGTGCCGCCGCGTTCCACTGAGCTGACCTCGCGGAGAAGGGTGCAGCTAGGTGGGGGGGAATGTGCCGCACCAACACCTTCGGGGACGCCTGATGGCAACGGTGGTCATGTGCCTATCCCTTGGCGCCCAAAAGCGGACATCAGAATGACATCAGAAACGCATACCACGCAGACCCTATGTTTCAAAGCGAGCTTCCATTTAGGGCCTGAGACGCCAGCATGGCTTGTGGTATGTGCAGAATCAGGTTGTGGTGCCCAACAGCCCTCTGTTTAGATGGCACATTTGGAAATTGTGCCATGATACCAGATTGAGTGGGCATGTGGGTATCGCTAGGACCCTGAGTCTGTTGTTACGCAATTTCTACTGGCTGACTTTGCGGCGTGATGTTGAAGATTGTGTGAGGCACTGTGACGCCTGCCAAAGGCATAAGGTCAGCAATAAGCTGTACGCTGGCAAGCTTCAGCCTCTTTCTGTGCCTGGTAGGCGATGGGATAGTGTCTCGATGGATCTTATTGTGAAGCTGCCGACCACGGCTGCAGGCTATGACTCAATTCTGGTGTTTGTTGACAGACTGAGCAAATGGTGCACGTTGTGCCTACCACTGAAACGCTGAATGCACAAGGCTTCGCTGTGCTTTTTGTCAACAATGTTGTGAGGCTTCATGGTCTGCCAAGAACCCTGATCTCTGATCGTGCTCCATACTTTAACAATAAATTCTGGGAGAAGGTCTGAAGTTCTGGGCATGGACAAGCGGATGTCAAGTGCTTACCACCCGCACACTGATGGTCAGACTGAGCGCACAAACACAACTTTGGAGGAAATGCTCAGATCTTAGGTGGGCTATGAGCAGAATGACGGGGGCTCACAACTGGCTTGTGCATTTGATTCTGCAATTAAAAAGTCTTGGCAAGAATCTGTGAAGAACACACCCATTTACTTAAATTACGGTCAACGCCCTCTGACCCCCGCAAGTGTGCAGCTGCCAAGGGATGTCTCCACCGCTTCTGATTATGCTGAAGGCATTGTCGAAATGTGAGATGAGCAAGTGCGTGCATGGAGGCAGCGCAACAGCGCATGAAGGCGCGTGAGAATCAGAGGCGTAGGGAAGTGTCTTAAAAGCCAGGAGATATAGTATTGCTCAGCATTAATAATATTTCTCAGCCGGATCCTGGTGTCAAGAAGCTCAAGCCATTGTTTATGGGTCCGTTTGAGGCCATTGACATGGTGGCCAAGGTGGCAGTGAAGCTGCGCCTCCCCGCCCGTTGGAAAAGGATCCATATCGTGTTCCATGTGAGTTTGGTAAAGCCTTACATCGGGGATGCTAGCTCCAGCCGTGTGACTCCGCCACCTCCGGTGCAGTGGTTAGATGGAGAGCCATTGTATACGGTTGAGAGCCTCCTTGATAATGTTGTGGTCCGCAAGGGGCACAGCAAGATTTACAAGTTTCTGATCAAGTGGGAAGTTTATAGCAAGGAGCACAACACTTGAGAGCCTGAGAGCAAGCTGGTCCGCGCAAACAAGGCCCTTAAGGACCTGCCAACCAAACCCCCCAGGTAGCATGGGTATATCCCATGGGAAACCAAAGTCAGGATGTGCTTTTGCTGACGAGTAGAAGTAAAAGACCTAGGCAGTGGTTTACAGGTGTTAGCGTGTTTGAGCCTCTAATGATACCTGAAATTTAGCTTTGGGCCCTTGCAAAGCAGAAAAATGCTTGCGCGAGTCTTTGTGTGCAAGGGGTTGCAACAAAGGCAGAGGGAACATCAATTTGGCAGTAACCCAACGGTTCCTTATGCAGCTGATAACATGTTACACCCCAAAAGGGACAGTTGTTGCAATCTGGGGACGGATTGGGCCAGGTGGGGGTGAATGTTACGTGCCAATAATAAGTCTATAATAAGTCTTTATTATAGAGTGTGGTCCTCGGTGAGTACTAATTTAGTGACTGGGTCCTAGGCCAGGTTCAATTCCTGGAAGTGTTTCCCTCTAATGCTTTGCCAGCATGTTTTTTCATCGAGGTAGTAGACCTAGACCGAGTACCAACTTTGAGCCGACTGCCGGTCGTAAACTATATTTTTGTGTTTCCAATTAGCTTCAGGAATGTTACAAGCCATGTCCCTGATCCAGGTGGGATTGCGGTTGTTCAGACACAGGCATGCTGTTGGGTTTTCGACAGCAACTATGTGCACATTCCAGTTGTGGCGGGGGAGCAGGATTTCTTTGTTAGCCCAAAAGGAGGGGTTGCAACCCCTGTCAATTGGCATAGTTGAGGTCAGATGAGGATATAGTGCCTAGAGTGCGGAACAAGTGGGGGTATGGATTGAGAAGTTTCACTGCCAAATTTGGAGTAAGGGTAAGTGCTTATTCTTCCTCCCCAACATGGAGGGAACATGAAGGTGGCTGTTTCAGTGTTTGCTGTGGCAGAAGAAATAGCATGTCTTAGGGCACGGTACATAATTTGATCACCGTGTATAGGATGGTAGACGTCTACCATCCTATACTTGTTGACAGAGAAGCCACAAAGTTTGGATGAAAAAGCATTGGGAGCGGCTCTCCCCTCAGGAAAATAGGAAGAACAGAAGTTTATCGCTGTTTGTAAGTAAGAGCCTCTACCTGAGGACAGAAACCAGAGATAAGCTAACATTCAAGGGGCTTACAAGGGGTTTACAGATGAGGCACTATACCTCGAGAGCTCTATGACAAGACTCAAGCTTGAGTATGAGCTCAAAGCGCATACAAGAACCACATTTGTCAAAACTCAAGTTTTAGGTTTATCCTAGTTTGTAATGAGGCCCTTGCAGCCTATGATAGGTAGTAAACTTTCTTTGTCGAACAGCAGTGGCTTACCACTTGGCCCACCAGGGGGCACGTCAGCAAACCTATTGCTCTTGCCCCTCCTCCTCACACGATGTACATGATGGGGGAGGGTAATCAAAACATACCCTCGCATTGTGACTTAAAGTAGCGAATGAATGATTGCTTGCTGGATCTGCCAACCGTTTCTCGGTTTCACAATTACAACTTTCAATCCTCAACTGATAGTTTGAAGGAATGTTCGCAAATTTGAAGATGCTTCCAAGAACGGGGTGCTGAGTAGGCGGGGTGCAGGTGAGCGTTCTCAAAAGGGCAGAGCACGAGGCTGGCAGTTAAGGAAACCACTTAAATGCTGATTGAACGTACCTCTTGTGCTGAGAAATCATTTCCCTGCACGGGTCTTTTTGTCCAGAATGTGCATGCACACGCCTGCATACACAAAATGCACACGTACACACACATGGGCGCACACTCACATAAATATATATGTATGCGCACGCACGCGCATGTGAAAATGGACATTCACACTCGCAAGCACATGCACGCACATGCACGCGCGCGCACGGGCGCACACACGCACGCACGCGCGCACACACACACACACACACACACACACACGCACACACATACACACCACCACCACCACCACAAACACGTACACTCACTCAAACACGCATACGCGCACGCACGCACGCGCACACACGCGCGCGCGGGCACACACACACGCACACACACACACACACACACACAAACACACACACCAAAAAAACGTACAATCACTCACACACGCATGCATGCACGCACACACGCACGCTCGCACGCACACGCACACGCACGCACACGCACCACAAACACATACACTCACTCACACACGCATGCATGCACACACACATACACACACACGCGCATGCACGCGCACACACGCACACACACACTCACGCACGCACACACATGCACACACGCACGCGCATATGCTTGCGCACACACACATGCGCGCACACAGACACACACGCACACGACACATGTGCGCTCACGCACACGCACGCATGCACAAATACACACTTGCATATGCATGCTCACATGCATTTACATACTCACATTTGTCGGCATGCAAGTATGCAGTGATGCGCATGTCCACACCCATTGATATACAATTACATGCATATGTACGCACAAGCGCACACGCGGTTCCACACTCACAAACATTCATGTACTTATTATTTAGAATTTTATTGCTATTGTTAGACTCGTATTGCATCTTTGGTGGGAACATGGAGACAAATGCTCAAGGTGAAGCCATTCATATGATCAATTTGCTTGTAAGTGACTTGACTAGTCAGGACTTGCAGCGCCTAGTGGACTTGGTGAACCATCGTCCAAGTTGAGTTGCAGTCTTCACACATCGCCTCGATCATCTGTGGTTTGGCTGCAGATGAAGGTGCACAGCACGGTCAAACCCAGATCAAAGAAATGGAGTGTGCTCCCCTTGCTATTGTTACTTTCTATCTTGGCAGGCGTTGGTAAGTTTCCTATTGACCAGGATTTTTGAAGATGTCTCTGATGAAATTCCCCTTACATTTTCCTCCCCTATTTTCAGCAATGAAGTTTATACTGGGAATTTGATTGACCTTTATCATGTGTCTTGCAGGCTTATTGTTCAACCTACATAGCCAAACTGATCAGAAGCAGCTCTTAAGGCCCAGTCATAAACAGGGGACTTCAATTAAAGGGGCACCTGTCCAACAACACGTGCTCTTTAAGCTGAGTCCTGATGTCCTTGCAGAGCGTTGCCCATTTGCCAAGGGTGACTGGTGCGAGGGGTGAGTACTGTTGTGTCCTGGCTGAGTTGCTGCCGAAAGTAATATTGTGTGAGCTGAATTTGCATTGCCATAATCGATGTTTGCATGCTTACAAACTAATTAGGTTATGTCCTGCTACTCTACACTTCTCTGAGCCACAAACTGGTTTCTTGTCTGTTTCTACATGTGCACGCAACTAGAACCAAACAAAGCAAGCTGATAAGTTGGAAGAGATAGCGATTTCCTGAATGTATCCAGCAAGCTTTTCGAGCCCTTGTGCGACCATTATTGAACATATATATCCCTGGAGTTAAGCATGTGCGCACAAGCGCACGCGTACGTGCATGAAACGTATGTACAGCGTGCAGCAGGGATCTGATTATACTTAGGTGCGCAAAGAAGCAAAAACGCGTGTCCTTGTTTGCTTTTTATGATCCGTCATGTTCACTGGTGCCAACCTTGACACTGACAAATGAGTAAGGCAAATTGAAAATATGTGTGCTAAAAAATTGTTTAAGGATCAGCAATTGCTCGAGGATAGTTGCCTCTCTATGACTGCGGGCTGCTGGCTGTAGTGTCAGCCAAAGCGCTCCATTCTCGCTTTTTATTGCATAATTCAACATCCATGAAGCTATGCCCATGTGCCCTGTCAGGTATTGGCAGCAGAGGCCATTACCAACAAAACCACCATTTCAAGGCAGCAAGGACTGCGCAGATCCGAGCTGCAATGGGGTGGGCTGGTGCAACCATGACACAGGTGGGTTTTATGCCTTCATGGCAACACTGCTGTACTCCCTAGTATGGAAATGTTGACAAAAGGCAGAACTCGCAAGACACAGGGCAGAGGCTGGCAGGCAGGTCAAAACTGGATCCCGTTTGTGTGGTTTTTTCCTGGCCTACTGCACAAAATGAAACAAATGCAGGCCCACCAAGTCTCATTTGTTTGTGCATTACCTTTAGCACAAATTGTTTGTCACAAGCCAGTGTTATAAGTGTTGTATAACATGTGATGTCCCAAATTTTCCGTTCGAGCTTGTAGGCCGGTGCGTGTGCCGAGCTGGATACACGGGAGATGACTGCACTGTACCCAAGAAGAGGGAGTGTTTTATGATGGGCCCTGATGGTCATGATGTAAACATGACAGCTGGCGTGTGGCTGCACACAAGATGTGCTGGTAAAGAAAGCACTTTAGGGCGCTTGCAAAGCTACCATGTGTTAGATGTTGCTTTCAAAGTATCTGAGCCATTGTCTTTTACAGGAGCTAGTGCTTTAGTGTGCTTGCCTGGTGCCAGGTTGCAATAGCCCAAAACTCACTCATGAATGCCTTTTTAGTTAAATGCTTGCTTCATTTTTGCACTTAAGACAATTTGGCAATTTTCCATGCTGTAGCATAATCTGATTGAGCTTCCTGTTCCACTGAGAATTGTGCAAAAATTTGTTTACCGTGACCATAGGCATATGTGATGCAGACGTTGGTGAATGCTTCTGTCCCAGTGACACTAAGTATGGATTGATGCCTGGTGGAGGGGATGCTGCTAGGCAGAGAGCTCGTCCCATGAATGGCGTTCATCCTAACACGGTGCGGCACACAAACCCCAAAGACAATATCTCTCTCGGCTAGGTCATATAAATTAAGTGTCCACCTTCAATTCATGTTTTGTGTGTCACTTGCATCTCCCCTATTGCTCTAGCCAAGAAGGCACGGAACTTGGCTGCAATGCGCAGCTTGTGAACTTTTTTAGCATGCCTGTAGCATCTTGCTCCTGGCTGCAAGGAGTCGTCAAACTCAATGACTGCCTTTATCAAATGTCCTGTATACTTGAAGACAAAAGATGGCCGTCTGGTTCCATGGGCGGCAAGAACGTTCACGTTCAATGACATAATGGGCCCCCAAGGCTGGTGCAATGCTGACCAGCCAATTCGAAAAGTCGACTGCCTCTTGGATGGACGGACAGGCCACTTTTGCAACATCACCTTTGAGCAGGTGCGTGGCAAGCACACAGCATGAGCTTGATTCCAGCTTCTCCTCAATACAGTGCTTACATAGGTGAACCATTTTCGGAGGACTTGCATGCTTAATGGTACAGCTGGTAACCATACTTGTTGCATTGACTTCCCATTTGTGTTAGCCATTTCTATGCCATCTTAGTTGCAACTTGGATCAAACATTGGCCAATTGAAAGTGTCGAAGCAGCTAGAGCTTTTGTCTTTCTTATCACTGGCCTTGAGGTATAGATATTTTTTTGTTTGCCATCATGCTTGTTCTTGTTGTTGATGGGCAGAACACTCTCCAGGCACCCAATCTTTGTTTTGGTTGATGAGAGTATGAAGCTGAAACAGTTCCTACCTCTCAAGGGCCCATGTCCTGTTTTCTGACCTTGCTGTGTGCTTGGTTGCGTACGCACTCAGGTGTGCATGAACCAATGCAGTGGTCATGGGGAGTGTCTGCACGGGTTCTGCATGTGTGAACCTGGATGGTATGGCCATGACTGTGTGAAGCACAGACAGGGACTACCTCCTGCCGGTGCGTGATTTAGGAAAATGTTAATGTGTAGAACGCAGGAACATACGAGCAGTTCTTATCAGAGAGCCCTTCTTCCAAATGATTTCATCTAGCCAATAGATAAGCTGGCTAGAAGGCAGGCGCACAGCTGGGCGGATGGACAGACATTTGGAGAGGCATGCGAGTAGGGAGGCAGACAGAGAGATAGACAGACAGACAGACACACAGACAGACTACTGATGGACGGGCTGACTGACTGACAGACTGATTGACTGACAGACTGACTGACAGACACACAGACAATGACTGACAGACACTGACAGACACACAGACAGACAGACAGACAGACAGACAGACAGACACATGGACACACAGACACACACAGACACACAAACATTCATGCATGCAGGCATGCAGCCATGCAGGCAGGCACGCAGGCAGACTGACTAAACTGACTGATTGATTGACTGACTGGTTGACTGTACAATGATGGACTGACTGGCTGGAAAACAAAGTGACAGACAGGAAATCATTGGCAAGATAGGTTGACCTTGAGCTTACATACCTTGAATGGTTTTTTGCTTAATGATATGCACACAAGCTGCTATTCAAACCTGCCATTCACTGTATCTATGAGAAGAGAAAGTGAACACTGTTGAGCAAAGTTTTCCTTTGGTAATAGCAAACTCACCACCCTTAATGCGGCCCAAACCCAAGCCATGCTGTCTCCTCAAATCTGCTGCCCAAGCCCAAGCCCTGCCCCCCACCCTGATGTTCTTGCGCACATGTCCTCCGTGTGTTTATCCAAATTGCGCACATACGTTTCCTATCCATGCTGATCGCTTTATATGCATCCCTTAAGTTTGTACAAATTTAGTTTGCCCCTCCTGTCTGTCCATGTATCACAGATAATCAATACATGTTGATCCTTTCATCTGATTGCAGGTGACCCATTTATAGCAAAGCCATGGCTAAGAGAGCTTTTCCAGGATGTTCCTGCTGCAAAGCCACCCTCAGATCGGCCTTTCAGGTATGCAAGGAGCACCTAGGCGTGCCCGACATGCTCCTAGTAAAATGATCACGCCTAAATACGCAGCGCTCCCTTGATCTTCAAGCCTAGATTTGCTGCTAATACCTGTCAGTGCTTGGCTTTTGTACTTTGTTTGCAGGAAGCGGCCGTTCATATATGTGTATGATCTGCCTCCTGAGTTTAATTCCCATCTCATGCAATACAGAATAGACAAAAATCTGTGCACCAACCGGTAAGACAAGCTTATGACACCAGAAGTGCCAACTAGAAAGCCTCACCTCCTTACTACCGCTTTATGCTCTGCAAAGCACTCAGACACTTTGTATTGCCCTTGGGCTTGTACTCCAGACGGATAAGCTCCATTTTTGTCATGCTACACAGCCGTGCTGCACATGCTTTTGATTATTTTTTGTGCCTGTCTTGCCTCCCGCAGTATTTTTGAGGCCAACAATGCATCACGCTTTGAAATGTATACCTACTCCCTGGAAACCCACTTTCATGAGATGATGCTCAAAACTGAGCACAGGTATGCATTGCTTAGTATTGTGAAAAAAAATTTTGCACAGCTTGTGTGGCAAACTAGAGGGCTCGTGTGCCAAGTTACACATCTAGATCTAAGGCCAGGCAAGATAGAAACAGGAAGAAGGTCAGGTCTGAAAGGACAGGCGGGAATACCTGGCTCAGTTGAAGTGCAGAAGTGCACAGATACAGGCATTAATGTGCTGTTAATGTGCTGCAGAACAATCCTACTGAATGCAAAAACATGGTTCTGTCAGGAGTGAACCTTGGTAGGCAAGCAAAAAAGCCTGCCTGTCATGCCTCCAGCATACTAGCAAGGATACTGCTGACTCTTTCATCCAGCACACGTTTGCATGTATGCTTTGATGCAACCTCGGAGCTCAGGGCATGTTGTGGCGTGGTAAAACACCGCAGACGTGGCGTTGCGTTACACATGCATATCTCTGTGAGTGAATCACCCAAAAGAGTCTATTAGAGAAGTTCTAAAGTCCATGATTGCCTGACATCTTAGCTTATGTTTCTCTTTTAGGACCCTTGATCCAGAGGAGGCGGACTACTTCTATGTGCCTGTGCACCCTTCTTGCTTTGCTGACATTGTCGGTAAAGCTGACAAGCCCATCTTTCCTGATGATGTGCCAGGCGTTGGAATGTGGGGTGCGTGCAACAAGGGAGATGACTTTGTGCCTACCAGGAAAATTAATGCCACAAGCCAGTGCAACATGATGCGCAGTGTTGTCAGCTTCATCTTGACAGTTAAGCACTGGAAAGCCAATTTGAGAAATTAGCTATGTTTCAGGGTTTTATGCCTGAAGCACGTTTGCCTCATGTTAAGTGCTTTCTTGACTTTCACCAAGGCCCTATATTTCTCATTTCTTGGTCTTGCTTCTGCTCATTGTCCAACGTCTTGTTCTGCAAAGGGCCCTGCATCTTCTTTTCCCTAAATGCAGCACTTTCTGTCTGCCTTGCATTCCACCAAGATCTATTTATTGTTCTGAACGTGCTCCTAAGTTTGGCAGCTCCAAATTGTGTGGCATATAGCCTTTAGCTGAGTGCACACAAATTGTCGCAGAATGGCGTGTGTACCATATGTCTATGATGATGCGCGAAGCCTGGAAATGGCTTTCGACTGCTTTACCCTACTGGTGAGCATGGGATGTGATCATGGACTTTCATCGGGGTTGTGGCATTTTTAATGCTCTCATCATCACTCAAGCAGGCAAGAACATGCTCAAGCTTGTATTTGCTCGTGCAGGATCTGGCAGGCCAAACTAAGTATTGCTTACACTTTACCTTGAGAATAGCTTTTATAAATGTGCCAGATAGACTCGTGAAATCCGTCTTACCTTTTAACCTTTAGCCCTCTTGGTGCAATGCATTTGTCAGGAATCGGAAGAACGGTGCTGACCATATCTGGCTCTTCACTCATGATGAAGGCGCCTGTTATGCACCTACTGAGATATGGTAAACGTCTGCTGATCCATCTGGCTCTTATCACGTGCTTAGTGGCTGACGTGACAGGAATCCTTGATTGCAGAGCACCTGAAAAAGTAGCCTAGCAATAATTGCTGATAAGGGCCTTTGATAGACTTAATCTCAATGCAGGGACTGGAAGTAATGCAATGCACATGTGTTTATGGCGATCCACTCTTGCCCATCTAGATGCGCTTGTCCGTGCAACTCAAATCAGATGGCAATGTAAAGCAACGTCCTGATACAATGGTATAGTGGTATACATTCATGACCTAAAATAGAATATGTTACGCTTAAATAGAAACGTCAAAACTCTGAGTGCAGGAACTCTGTATTGCTGACACATTGGGGGCGCCTTGACATGCCCCATGGCTCGAATAGCTCCTACCCACCAGACAACTATTCACGAGAGAGAGAGCACCCAAGCATTCCCAAGGGATGGTTAGCTGCATCGTCCCATGCTCATCCTTGCCATGATCCACAGAAGGTGACCACACTGTTATCATATAATCGTCTGCTCAAGGGTGGTAAGACAAATCCAGTTTCTTCATTAATTGCAAATTCTTTCACAGTTGCTTGCATGGGCCTTAGGCAAATGAGCGTTGTTATGTGGTCTTATTTTCCCTTCTGATTGCTAGCCGCAGTGTAGATACAATTGGAACTTGCAATGGGCAAATTGGTAGCAACTTACCTGGCACTATCCTCTTCAATTGCTGCTGTTTGATGGCAGGATTGAAGGAGTTTGTACTCTTAATAAGAAGTGTGATGAACAGCATCTTTAAATGAACGTTACTACTCATGTAAGGCACCATCTGTTGAAAAGTAAGCTTTTTTGCATTGAAAAGTAATGCAGTACTTCCGCAAAGCTGAGAAACTCTATGTAATTTTGGCTTTGAATGTATGCAGCATTTGGTGGTGCCTGTCTTCAAAACACCTGAGCACTACAAGTTGTCCATTTACCTCGGGGCTCATCCGCCTGAGCGGGATATCTTTTTGTTTTTTCGGGGGGATATTGGGCTGCAAAGGCGCGGCTGTACATACAGTAGGTGAGCTCTTGACCTGGTCTTTCCTAAGCGTATTTGAACTCAGCTGGTCTAGGTGCACGCACATTGTGCATCACTCCATGCTCAAAAGCAGCGCTGCAGCAAGATCGTGACGAAGTATCATGTCAATTGCACATGTGCACGTGCTAGTGTATGAACTTGCACAACCTTGTGTGCATGCTGCCTTCTTTTGCCGTTGCGCTCTTTCCAGATGTTAATTCCTGAGCAATAAGAAGCTTACTTCTACTTTGCTACACATGTAGGTGCACTCGCCAGCGATTGTGGAGAATTATTCAGGCAAAGAAGGACACGTGGAAGCGTGATCACAATGTGACAGTAGTCTATGGAACAGGACGAGAGGCGCCAGGGGACTACAGTCACCTTCTGTCACGCTCAAAGTTTTGCTTGGTGCTAACAGGTGTGTAGCACTCACAAAAGGCAAAGAGCATCCATCCTGTGAAATGATACAGCTCAGATGAAAGCCCATTTTTTAATAGCCCAATCATGCAAACTTGGACTCTGCTCCAATTTCAGCCTTTCAAAGATTGTTTTCAGATTTTTGCACACGTGCATGCAGGCCATGCATGCCCTGAAAACCACATGTCCACTTACAGTGCAAATCTTTGGCTTTTATGTACCTGAGCTATGAAATGGTAAAAGGCACGTAGTTTGATGGATTGCAGAGAGTTGTTCATTTGCTACAAGCTTATTGAACCAGTCTCCATTCATCCGACTATCTATCTTGTCTGTACCACTCGTGTTAATCAGTAAGCCTGTAGCCTCCTGCAATCACTTTTTTCTTTCCAAATCACTTCATCACAATCCCCACAGCTTGAACCCTCTTTCTCCACGCTCCTACATGTATCCCTAATTTTTGAGGGACAAACTGCTCCAGTTTGATGAGACAAGCACCCTTCCTGCCCGGTAGTGCTAGCTTGATTTGCTTTTGACCACTAAATTGCTGTGCAGGTGATGGCTGGAGTGCGCGGTATGAAGATAGTACCCTCCATGGGTGCATTCCTGTGATTGTGATGGACAACACCCTGGGACCATTTGAATCCCAGCTTGACTATTCCAAATTTTCTGTCAGGTATGATGGGGTTCAGGCTCAACAGTGCCAGCAAGAATGCCGTGCATTACTATTCAGGTACTTAAGCCTTTGTAAAATGAACCGACAATTGGTGGTATAAAAAACAGCGATGGTCCAGTATATTATATACTGGAAGTCTTGAGGGTCTTGGACAGGTCTGGTAGACAGGTCTGGTAGTTATAATAGACAGGAAGTCTACGTATTGTTACATTCCCCCCTGTCTAGGTGTGGCCGTGACTTCCACACATAAGTGTTTGGTGGTATGACATCACTGAAATTGCATGCATTTACTGGGGTCTTTAGGCTGTCTTCCTCTGCGTTTCTGTCCAGTCGGAGGAGGGTTCGTCTAGGGACGGTTTGTCTGGGGAGGGTTTTTTGGAGGTCTGCTTCTGCACTTGAGCAGTGTCTGCAACTTGTCTTGTTTGGTGGTTTCTTGTCGCAAAGTCTGCCTGTCTGCTTTTTGTCTTGCCTTTATCTTTGGTAATAGAGGCTCACCGCCAATGGCTCTCCAATAGGGTCCCAGAGTCAGGTCTTTGCTTACAATATTGTCATATGGCTCCTAAGAGTTATGCTCATGGGCATAGCCTTTCCACTTGGTAAGGAATTGCCAAGAAATGTGTCTGCCCCTTGAGGGGTATATGAGCAAGCACATCTTCATATGTTTGGACCCCGTCTCCGTCTACTTGGATAGGAAGGTTGGAGTGATGTTGTACTCAGAACGTCTGTAGGGTTTTATAAGGAACACATGGAAAACAGGGTGTACGTGGTATGTCTCGGGAAGTCTTGACTGTACCGCTGCCTTGCCAATGAGTCTGAGTCTGTCTGTTGAAAAAGCCCAATATATTTAGGTAAGATGTTTTCTGGTACCCACAGTCTGGAAAGTCAAATTTTTGGAACTAAGCAGCACCATATCTTCAAGGGTGTATTTAAAACATCCCAACGTCTGGTGTCAGCGTACTTTTTTTGTCTGTCTTGTGCTTTGCGCAGACTGTCTTGCACGTGTCTGATGGTCTGCTGTAATTGGTCTGCATACAGTCTGGCAGGTGGAACAGTAGAGTCTGTCTGAATTGGCATGGGTGTAAGAGGGTTTTGGCCCTGCATGAGAAAAGCAGGGGTCTTTCCTTTACATTCATTTTTTAGAGTTGTTGGCCGCAAATTCGATTGCGAGCAACAACTCGTCCCAATTGGTCTGGTCTGCGCCCGCATAATGTCTCAGCATGTCTTCAGGAACAGCATTGTATCTCTCCCTGTCCGTCTGTCTGGGGGTGGAAGGCAGTGGAGAAGGCATTTTGAATGCCAAAGAGTGTGCAAAGCTCTATGTACATATTACTAGCAAAGCGCATGTCTCTGTTTGCAATATGTGATAGTGTGCAAGGATCAAAGTCTGATAAAATAAGTTCTTCTCATGCAGACAATTTGGCACTTGACTAATGCTTGGTCTGGTACCTGCAGGGTGGGCGAGCACCACTTGGAGAGTGTCATGGACATGCTTTTGAGCATCACACCTGATCGTGTTGCAGAGATGCAAGCAAACCTCGCGAATGCATGGATGAGGTATGGCTATGATCTTGTGACAGTAAGTGTATTGTTTCAGTGGTATTGTTTGCGAAAGTCTCTGCCTTTTCACACTTACTGCACGTGTACGTGTTTACCCTGAATAATGTTTTCACCCGGTCTCAAGATTTGAGATGCAGTGTGCTAGAATTGTGTAAGCACTGCATCCAGTGCAATAGTCTTCTTAGTGTGCTTTTGTGCATCAAAATGCCAGGTTTTGTTTGCATCAATGTGTATACCTGCAAGTAGGCCTCAACTAGACCCAGGATTTCAGGGATTTGTATTGATTTACACCAGGGTGTGATGTATATAGGGGTCGGCGTATAACGTTGTATTAGAAATTCTATAACATCACATCACGTTATATGTACCAATATAACGTCATAAATGGTTATACAGATCTGCTATAGATCTCAGTGCACCCCCAAGGGCAATGAATTTCACCTCCAGATTTTTAAGATGTGTGGGGCAGGCTGAATGCTGCTCCTTTCCAAAATGGCAAGTCAAATAAATGATCCAGTTGTGAGCTGCCAGCTAGGAGGTCAAAATATAAAGTTATATCTAATCTTGCTGGGCACTCCCCATGGCACTCCCCAGTGCCTCAGTGCTATCGTTCAAAGCTCGTTCCAGTTGCCCGCTGCTTCAAGCCTGGTCCTACTTATTGTTGCCTAGCTGTGCCTCACCTCTGGCATGTTAACCTTCACAAGTACTAGCTTCTCCGCTGTCTCAATGCCAAGGCTGTTGCGCAAGCTGGTGTAGATGCAGCCCCATGCACTCCAGTTGCGCTCGGCTGCGCAAGATGTGGCATGGGCAGAGAGAAGCTTGTTGGCAGCCACTGCCAGTGGGGGAATATTTGGTTGGCCTCAGTCAGCCAGAAGTTGCGCGAAAAGTTAGGCTTAATGGGGATGATAGTCTGTAGCTTGGCGGGTCTGCCAAGTAGTCACACTTTACTAGGTGGCGGGCTATGTCCACTAACTTATGCCAATTACCCATGTCCAGCTCCATGAGCTCTTTGCTGACTGCTGCTATCACGATGCTGTCAATCCTGCCTTTGTTCAGGCGTACTATGAGCATGAGCAGCTCCTCGTGCTTGGCAGTCAGCTTGCCATGGGGTGTGCGGTTAATACCTGCATGTGTGCAATGGCATAGGGCAGAAAATTATGTAAATGCCAGTGGTAAACTGGCGTTCCGGGAGCCACCTGGAACACTGAAATAAAAATCATATCAAGCATGACAATTGCCTTTTCCAGAAATTGTTACTAAGTGCAAAGCTGGACATTTATGCAAGCAGTCAACTTACCCTCCTCAATGATGAAGTTGGTGGGGCCAAGTACAAACGCTGCAACATGTGCTGGGGTGTGGTGCTTGCTTCGACAGTCTGGTAAAGCGCTGACAGCGTGCTTCTTCATAGCAGCAGGGAGGTCAGGGTGTCTTCCTGCCCATTGGGCTGTGTTTTCGAGGGATGCTACGCACGCCGGCTGCTGCCAGTGCTGCTGCTGTGCACTTGTGGCATTGTGCTGCCTGGGAGGGTTTGGCGGGGCCGACATGGGCCTTGCACCTCTTGCAATCCAGCACACAGAAACCCCCACACTCTTGCTTTATCACTGCTTCAAACACTGCCTCCCACTGCATAGGCTTGTCTGATGTGAGCTTCCTGAACAGCTCTTCAGGCTTCATGTGCCCTTGCACATAGGATTGTGTACCATTTTGGCCAGTTCCATCCAATATTGATCCCCTTGTACTATATCTGCCATGTTTATACATAAACGAGTTGCTTGTGAAGAAGATCGAGGGTGTAGAGGGTGCCAAAGGGCGAATATGGCCCAAATTTATAGATAGCGTTAAATATAAGGATGGGTAAATAGGGTGTCTAACAATTACAAAGTGGCACGTCGAGCCTCTGCAGAGCCTCAGCCTATGTAGAGAGGGCCTCGGTGGTGCATTGTCGTTAGAAAACTGCTTTTCACAGACACACTCAAACGCCCTCAGACTTTTCATGTGAGTTTGATAATAATAAAAACAAATATTTTTAGTTGGACCGGCCCTCCTGGAGACTGGAATGAGTCAGGAGAAACCCGAGCACCTGGTCAGCGCCCCCGCCCGCCCATCCCTCAAGCTTCCCCACTACACAGCGCTGTTCAGTCTAAAATTCCACATTTTGTTCACGCTGCTTCCTGATTGTCCGCCTCGAAGAGCTGCAGGCTGCCTCAGCACCCTTGCTGCACTGCCTGCTGGTGCGACGCACGTAGATGAGCTTCCATGCACACACCAGAGTGAGCCTGGATCGAATCTTGCTGTACATAAGCCCCCAAGCTGACCAGTTGCGCTGGCACGCGCACAGGCTGTTGAGTGCACGCCACAGCAACTGCAAAGCAAGCGCACTGCTACTCCTGGCAAAGCTGGGAGGCTCCTCTTCCCACAAGCGCGAGAAGTTGACATGCTCAATGATAGGTTTCAAGCTGCCATCTTCTTTCGGGAGGAGCCCAGCAGTCAGCTTACTCAAGTTCTTCTCAAAGGGCGTCAGCTAGGCACCCTTGCATGGACCGCACAACACACTCCTTACGCTCATTGGTCCCACACAGGCAACAGCCACTTGGTACAGATGCACATGCACACCCTTTCACTTGTTAAAATGCACATGCAGCACACACATGCACATGCGCATGTACACATTAGTTCCGTTCATGTGCAAGCCTCCTCTCTCACCTGAGCTCCTTCTTGAGGGAAGGGCCTGCGTCTCCTCCCAACTGTGCAGCTGACCTTCCTGCAGCATTGCCTGGCGTTTGAAGCTCATGGTGCTGATGCTGCCTCCTGTTTACCCGGTGCTGCTGCTGCCTGCTGCTGCCTGATGTTGCTGCTCTTTGGGAACCAGACCCTCCTTCACTCCCGAGTGATGAGCCTTGCACAACGTGATTTTAAGATGCGTCTAGCGCATTAGGGGGTTGGGATAGGCTGAGCTGTTGCTTGCACAGCTTGCACTGTAGCTTGCTAACAATGTCTGCATCTCAGCTCAGTGACAGGCACCACACTCATGCATCGCCACTGCCAAGACTTCCCTTTGGCCTTCTGGCTTCTCACTGCTTCAAAGACGGCATCTGCCATCTTTCCACCCTGTCCAGCAAACCTTTCTGAGCCGAGGCATCTGCACCCCACATCTGCCATGGTCGCATCCCCTCAACATCATCGCAATAGATGTGAGGGCATGTTTCAATGTAGGTAATAATAACTTAAAAATATTCGTTTGGATTTATCTGAATTTATTGAGTGTCAAAGCACTGTTCCAGTGAAATAAGGTCACCGAGGCTTTGGCACTTTTGGCAAAGAGGCTCCCCGGGGCTCGCCGAGGCTCGACCTTGGCGAGTCTCAGCGAATCGGCTACCCACCCTTAGTTATATAAGATCAAGGGCGCTGACCCTTGATGTATCATCCATAGAGCATCTCTTTGCTTTTGGCTTAGCAAATGGTCTCCTTAACAAGCTTGTAGGCTTCATTATTTTGGCATCCATTACACTTCATCTACAAACAACTCATATAATTATGATATAAAATCAGTTTATTTTTAAACAAAAGCAAATCTCAGCTTGACAACCTTAAGAAAGGACAGTCCTGCTTGATGGCTAAAGAAAGAAAAAAAGAAAAAACTAGTCGCAGTGCCAAGCCGCGGGCCTCATAGACAGTTTTCTGAAGCAGCTGCAGGCAATTTTGAAGTCCCATAATCAGAAAAGGGACATTCATTTACAGGGATTTGAGTGGCACACTGTCAGTTTCGTTGATCCAGCACGGATGACATGCAATTTTGGGACAAATGATCGATGTTACCTAGAAAAATTAAAAGGCTCCATAATCTAAATTCATATAACGTAGGTTCGTGAAGCTTCAACGGGCTGGAAGCTTTGCGATTGCACTTCTGTGCATCCCGGGATCCAAGGATTAAGGAGTCTTTTTAAGGAACATATTGTGTACGTTTCAAGTAGCATAGGTTCCGCACAGAAGCGTTGACCGGAGCTTTGTAACTCAGCACATTCCAGGATCTATGGATAATAAAGAAGACTCCAGTTCAGATCACTTGCGTTTTAAGCAGCGTTGGTTCGGTGCTAAAGCTTTGAGCGGAAGCTTTGCACTTTAGCGCATTCCGGGTTCCATGGATAATAGAAATAAAGATTTCAATTCCTACAACATGCGTTCCAAGCAGCACTGGTTCTGTGCTGAAGCTTTGACCACAAGCTTCGCGATTGTCATCTCAGCATATTCCGCATTCGCGGACATAAGATACATTTAAATGTTGGACTCAAAATGTTGTCCTTGTGACACAGTTTGAAGCAGACTCTCAAGGTACCAATTTGTGCATTATCCATGGAATACCCATCTGCCACCGTCTCGCAGAGCCAAGGTCCCGGACCTCTTCTGGAGGGCGTCAAAAATTTATTGATTCGTTTCCGTGGAATTTTTGCGGCGTCAGGGCGCAGATCTCTCAGGAGTGTGAGAATCTGAGAGGTTAGGTAATGTATGCCTGGGGCCGCTGCGGTGCTTCGCCCGCAGCCTGGAAAGAAAAAAAAGAAAAACTACGCAAGCAGCAAAAAGCTCCTCACATCAATAAAGGAAAAGGGGCCACTTGGGAAGAAAAGCCCCTCCACCCGAAAAAAAGGGGGGTCAGTGAGGATCAGGAGGGTTGCGGGCAGACAGGCCAGCAGACCTCTCCTGATTGGTTTGAAGGTGAGGAAAATGCTCAAGAGAACGTCTGGTCTGAACAAGCTTATGAGCATAGTGCACAGCAGGGTTGGGTCATGCGTATTTTATCGCATTTTACGCATTGAAAAATAAAATTCGCGAATTAAAAATACCCGGTTTCAAACGCGGGTTCAAATGCGGACCCCCCCCGCCGGCCTCTCCTTTGTTCCTGCTCATTTCCTATCTCAGTGACCTTACTAAGCGTAAGCAAATTAAGGGAAATAAGGAAGTTTCAAGCAGTATATTTCTTATGTACTCCTCATCTCTGCTTCCGTCGTCTGCATCACTGCCCTGGCGCTCCTCATCGTCGCTGAAGACTTCCCATGCTTGTGCCTGAGGCCCCTGCTCCAGGGACTGGGTGCGCTCAGCCAAGCGCAGGTTGCTGTACGGCCTCACCAGCTTGCATGCGCGCGATGTGGTCAAGCAGTTCCGGCTGTCGCTGTGTA
>LKMJ01001445.1_pt1 | contig 20940 bp, 33 predicted proteins | sample 643391 | NCBI WGS metagenome assembly LKMJ01 (sample SAMN04112250, study PRJNA286221) | soda lake metagenome | biome: soda lake; feature: Kulunda Steppe; material: water; isolation source: sample PL-Br10 brine of Picturesque Lake | place: Russia: Kulunda steppe | collected 2010-07
GGGACCAAGCTTCCTGGCATTGGGAGCTCGCTGAGCAAGAGCCCGGGACCAAGCTTCCTGGCATTGGGAGCTCGCTGAGCAAGAGCCCGGGACCAAGCTTGTCTGCCACCTGGCATGCGCAGGCGGTGGCGGTGGAGGAGGGGGCGGCAGGCCAAATGGAGCAGGCTCTGCCGCAGGGCACAAAGAACCAATCGTCCTCACCTTGGCCTCGTTTGCAGTGACCAAGCTGGTGCGAGAGCATGCAGCACGTGTGCAACCAGGTGTTTGCCACCAAGCTCTTGTTGCTGCACATGCAATGCATGCATGCTGCAAATGCATGTGTGCTGTGTCTACGCAGTGAGACACAACTTGGCTGGTCCAAGTTCATGCGTGCATGCGTTGAGGTCGGAGTGGGGGCAGGGGAGCCCACGCGCCCCCTCACAGGCCTGCGGATAATGTATGCATTTGTGGGCTAAGCGCTTAAGTGCCACATATGCCATGGGCACCATGCTGACCACCAGTACCTGCTCGATTAGTGTTCCTTATAGCAAAGCATCACTTCATGGTTCACTTTCAGAATGTCTTTGTTAACCCTCATCAATGAAGGTGATTGCCCCAATGTATGGGCACGCGCCCGACACCTGTGCCTGCAGGCAATGTATGCAAATGTGTGCTGAGCGCATTGTGCTGCATGCCGCGGAGGCCGTGCCCACCAGTATGCGTATGGGCGCGCTCCAGACGCCTGTGACTGCGAGAAAGGCTGCTTCAGAAATCCGTGTTGCCCCTGCTTGCTGTGTTTCCTCTGCACAGGCCTATGTGCGGCTGACAAAGCAATTCCGTGAGCTGTACCTGCAGCGCACGGGCTTGGATGTCCGCTTCCGGCTCACGTTTGCAGGCAGCGGCGTGCAAGTGGGTGACAAGGCTAGAAGAGGGGGGGCCTTGCTTTAGCTTTGCAGGCGCAACTGCATACGTTTTGCATGCGTGACCACAAGTTCAGGCAGGCAGCTTTTGTTTGTGCGTAGCCAGCGGCCCACAATCGAGTGAGAGCTTGGGAAAGCATGCGCAGTGTGCCTAAGGGTGGCAGCAAGTGCAAGCAGCAACACTTGGTTGCCTGCCTCCTGCACCCCTGTGTGGCCCCGCACCCTTTCTCTGTCCATCCATGCCACTCATGAAGGTGCGTCATCATCAACACCTTGCTCTTAATCAGCAGTAGCAAAGTAGCAACACATGCACTCCCAACTGGCCTGTTGACCTTCGCAGGCGCGTGCCGTCATTGACGGCTTGCCTGCAGACATGGTGGCCTTGGCCCTTCCCCTAGACATCAACCGCATTGCGGATTCAGGCCTGATCCCACACAGCTGGCCCTCCAGATATCCCTGCAAAAGGTCAGTCCTTGCCATCTCCCCCACCCCCCGCACCTCGGTCGTGGCGCCGCTTGCAACAGGGGCGCTTAAGAGCATACAGCCCTCGCCATGAGTGCACAGCGCTTGCCGTGCTGCAGGCCTCTTGCAATGCAGGTGCAATCAGAGCACAAGGTGGTGCAGCCAGCTCTGCAAGGCAGCGCCACTGTCTCACGCCATAGACGGTGCAGCCTAGCAGGTTGTGTGTTTTGCTCATGCATGTCCCTGCCTGTGCTCTCTGCAGCCCCGCGCTGTGGCCTGATTTAGGGTTTCTACCCATTGGATGCGTGCAATGCAGTTGTGCCGTTTGCCACGGGCCGTTGCCTGACCAACAGTCCTCGCTCCATTGTGTGGCCAAGTCCAATCGCAGTTTCTCCTGCAATTCAAATGCATCCGATGCATCCACTTGACTCCCCTGACTGGTCATCAGCCCGCGTGTGGTTGTGCTCTTAAGCGCCTGCGCTCCCAATATGGGAATACTTCAATGTACAGCACATAGAGCCACACACCCATGCCATTTTGCTGCTTTCTCACCCACTGAGCACCCGCATGCACATACTCTCAAGAGACAGCTTCCTTGCATGCTGCTTCTAAAAGCAAGTCCTTGATCAAGCAATGGCCAGGAGCCTGCATTTTTTTGCCCTTCTTGAACTGTGCATCACTCCACACTGCCTGCAGCACTGTGTGTGAAACAACCGTCGCGCTAGTGGTGAGAGCAGGGAACCCAAAGCAGATCTTTGACTGGGAGGACCTCATCAAACCTGGGGTGGAGGTGAGCTACAAATCCTGCAGTACGCTGTGCATGTGCATGGACTTGCGCGAGGCACGCGTGCACACGCTGCAGGCCTGGTGCTTTGCTTGCACCTCTGTTGCAAAGAGCATGCAATAGCAGTGCAGGGCTCCGTCTGCGCCCAAAGGACCTCACTGCCCCTCGCCAGCACACCTGGGCTTGCCAGCCCAGAACTCGATCAAGCGCTATGCATAGGGATGGGTAAATAGGGTCTGATCAAAATGCCAAAGAGGCTCTACAGAGACTTGGATAGGCTCTTAAGAGGCTCTACAGAGCCTCAACAAGGGTTTGCCAAACCCTATATAGCCTAAGCAGACCCAAAAGGCGGCCCACGCTTCCATGTGCTCCCATGCTGCTGATCCCCACCTCAAACATCCTCCCAGGCATGCAGCCTGTCACAGCTTGCTTCTGAGCTGATCTGCGACGGCCCCTCAGACACCAGGTACAGGTTTGCAGAGGACCTCATGCTCCGCCGTCCATACTTTGCAGGTGGTGGTGGCCAACCCAAAGACCGCAGGAGTGGCGCGCTGGATATTCCTGGCGCTGTGGGGCAGCCAGGCGCAGAGAAAGAAGAAAGGTGGGCACTTGCCTGTGTGGGGTTTGGCTTTTTCTGACCCCGTTCCCGCGCTGCATTGCAGGGTGCTCAGAGCATGCTTACCACCGTATGCTCTCCTCTGGGCTCTGGGCACGCGGCTGACCCACAGCCTAGGAGCACTCTAGTCCTGAGGCTGAGAAGCCCTTCAGTCAGCGCAAAAGGATGTGTGCACGGAGCCCATGTGCTGGCCCTCGCAGCCAGACATGTACCTGTGCCGTTTCCGTTCATCATGGAGCATGTCCCACGCAGGCTGGCGCTCCTGTTCATGCCCAGGCCTTGGGGGTTAGCTTCCACTCTCTTGGCGACATTCATGATTGGTCCTGCAGGGCTGCTCTGGCATGCACTCCCTGGACCTGCTGTGTTGCCATGCACTTGGGTGTCATTAGCAATGTGCTGCCCATGCACTTGTTATCAGCAATGTGTTCCCCATGCACTTGTCATGAGCATGTTGTTATTAGCAATGTGTGTCCCTTGCACTTGGGTATTATTGGCAATAATAACGCATTGCGCCCACGGCCGCTCGCCACAATGCTCTGGCGTCCTGATGGCTGCCGTGCTGCTGCTGCGAGCAACCCCATGGGCAAGCGCTGCAGCTGAGGTTTGGTAGAGGTGCATGGCATGCAGGGTTGCGGCACGCCTTGAGGACATATCCCAGCCCCTTGTGCGCTTCACACAATTAAGCATCAAGCAAGTCACGCGCTGCTTCGGGGGTCCTCAGCTGCCCACGACCCCAGCTACCCACAACCGCCGCTGCCAAATGCTGCTTCCGACAACTGCGGTCGCCCATATCTATTGCTGCTCCCACGGCTGCTGTTGCCTGTGGCTGCAACTTCCCACAACGGCAGCAGCCCACAGCTGTGCCATAGCTCAGGGATACTGTGCTTTGCCCCGCTGCTGGGGGGCGTTGGTCGTCGGCCAGCTGTCAATGATGTTACGATCCGTGCTTGGCGTGGTGCAGGAGGGGATGCCGCGGCCCTGGAGTACGTGAAGGCCGTGTTTGACAATGTTGTGGTGCAGCCTAGGGACGCGCGCGAAGCGTCAGACGTTTTCTACAAGCAGAAGGTGAGGTGGGGCACTGCTGCTGGTCCGGGGAGCAGCGTGCAGCTGCACCGCTGCAGGGGCCGCATTGTGAATCGCCACACATGCTGCTTGCGGTGGTGTGTGCGCGCCTGGGCAAAACATGCAGACAGGCGATGCAGTCTGTCAGCATCCGCGACGGCCGCTTGCCAGTGCAGAGGTGCATCAGGAGGTGGCTCTGGGAGCATGCGTCACTGTCTTGACACACGGCGGACTGGTGCTCAGATGTTTGGGGCTGTGCAGCAGCTACCTGGCACAGCCCCTCACAAAGGGGATTATCTGGGAGTCCAAGCCTGACGACCTCCCCCTTGACATGAGACATGCAATGGACGCAAACAAGGAGGTGTCGGTGCCGCCTGCATCTCACTTGCACTTGCTTTGTGCACCATGGCGGGGCATGCAGGTCGGGGATGTACTGCTGACCTACGAGAACGAGGTCATCCTCACCAATATGCACTATGGCGATAAGGCCCTGCCGTACGTGGTGCCTCCCTGCAACGTGCGCATCGAGTGCCCCGTCTCTCAAGTCGACAAGGTTGGTGCTCTTTTGTGCATCGGGCCCTATTTTCTCTCGTGCAGACAGCAGCCATCTTGTCTCATGTGTCCGCGTCCCTTGATAAGAGCCCTAAATGAGAGCACGGATTGGGACTAGGTCAAGGTATGGGTGACATGCATGGTAAAAAAAATCTCTGGCAAGCAGCTCTGGGTGTCTCTTTGTAAAGGGGGCTCATGGCCCACGATCATGTACCACCACATTCACACATGCTCTGTCTAAGGGGCGCTCCTGCTTGAACCACGTGTGTCTGCAAGACGCCCGCATTGAAGGGTGAGCGAGCCTCTCAAGCCTGCCAGCATCGTCTCGGAGATAGCGCACACCTATGAAACGCACTTGCACTCACACCTACACCCACACCCACACGCATACACACACAACAACATCCGCGCAGGTGCTGGATACGCGGCCACCCCATGTTCAGAAGGCCGCCATCGACTTCATAGACTTCCTGTTCACGCCGGGTGCGCAGAGCGAATTTGGCAAGTTGGGCTTCCGCGTGAACCCCAAGATCTCCAAGCAGGCTGCAGAGCAGCAGGTGCGCCTTGCATGCAGGCAGGCTGTGTTGGCTGCCATTCAGCGTGCCATACCGTTCAGAAGTTGGCGCTTGCAAGTTTGCGCCCATGTGCTAAAAGCGGGCTTTGACACGTCAAGATGCCGCGGCTCTTCAAGCGCAGTCCAAGATGTGTTCTTCCTTCTTGCAATGACAATAAAACTGCAATGAGCAGGTCAAACCTTCTGAGAGCATGTGACAGCTAGTTTGGCTTGCCCTTGCATAGCTTTGATGGGTGTGCTCTTGAGCCGCTGGACGCATCAGCTGCTACTTGTATCGGCAGGGTCTGGAATCATCATTGCGGTCTCCTTGGTCAACTTCCACTTAGTCTTTTGATGATACTTGTTTTGATGACACCACCTGGCCCCTCAGCCACTTGCCCCTACTCCTCTTTCTAGGCCAAGTACCAGGTTTCCGCCTCACAGGCTTGAGCATAGCTGCCTTCATTCAGAAGGTGCATAATCAAATCCTGCTCTTACCTGCCCTTGCAGGTTGACTTGCCTCCAGCAAAGCTGTGGGATGTGGATACCGTGTTTGGAGGTTGGACACGTGCTCAGGCACGCTTCTTTGATTCCAAGATGATCTTGGACGGCATCCAGGTGAGGCAAATGCCAAGCACAGAAGCAGGTATCGCAATTCGTCGGCAGCGCGTGTGGCCAGCATGGGAAAAGATGGGCCTTGACCATGTGTATCAAGGGTGCTGTATGAACACCAGGGCAATGGGCATACAGATTGTGAGCGACCCCCTCGAACAGCGTTTGAGGTGGCATAAGTGTCTTTCCTGCTGCTGATTAACCTTGTGAAAGGGGTCTGCAGCCTCGTGCAGAGCTGCCCTTGCTTTGCAAGTGATACTCGTAGCGCAGCTGTAGAAACTTTGCTTTCTATACCTTGCAGGAGGAGGTGGGACGTAAGAGGGTGGAGCAACGGAAGGTTGCCAAAGCCCAGAAGGCTTGAAGGACGTCCGAGGACTTCTTGATTGAAAAGAACTAGAAAGTGGATTTTCCAGAAGTGAAGTTCATCCTTGTGAGCAACACTCTGCTAGGTTGATTGACTCAAAAACAGCGCGATCAAGTATGACATCATTATGCATTACTTTGTGTGGCACTCTCAAGTGAACACCGGTGACTAAAATTATAGATCTGTATCACTCAGTGATCTGTAGGCTACAGTCACCCACAGAGGCACCTGCTAACAGTGTATTTTTATTTTGTGATCTCATTTCCGTTTACGCTACTGGAGTGCGTGCAATCTCCATGTAGCCGGAGATATACAAAATTGTACCGGTACAAGACGAAAAGCAAGGGAATGGAGCAAGCAGAGAGGACTTTACCACTGCTTCTCTTGGTGCTCTTGGTGAATCAGCATGTATCCTGTTCAAGACTCTCCTAGGATAGGTCAGATTGCAAAGCCGTACTTGCCAAACAAGGGCAGCTTAGCTGGAGGTAATCAAGCCTGCAACCCAAATGAACTCAATAAGGCATGGACATAAAATGCAACTTTGCGAACTTCTGACTTAAAGGAGGTGATCAGAAACCTCAGGTACTTCAGAAACCTCATGCACAAATAAGGCTAGCCCTTTGGTTTCTGGTAGGCTAATGGACTCTTTCGATATCACACTGAACTAATTATTGTAGAGCCGCTAGAGGATGTAGAAATGTGTCAGTACTTGGTTTGCAATTCTGCCAAATGCTACGCCAGATAAGGTTGTTGTAATGTCTAGAGGCTGCTCTGCATGCAGCATCAGTGACACAAATCTTAAAAGTGGTCCAGGCTGGACTCGGGCAGTCTAGGAGCCTTCTGAGATGTGCACTTTAACTTTGTGTTTAGTCAGCTGGCCTGCCTCCCACAGGAGACACTAATATGTGTGTGGCACCAGACGTTCTTATCACTCTACTGGAGTGACGCATGATCTCCTCATATTGATAGCTCTCCTGACACCAATCCGGGCGTTATGTGTTATGTTGGGTGTTGAATAGAATAGCCGGGAGACTAACGTATATGTCGTAACCGTCCACCATGCTCGATCGGTACTCATCGTGGATGAATATGGAGGGGACGAAGCGTGAGTAGTAGGGGTGACACCGGTTCGGTGGGGCAAATGACGGCTCCCATCGGCACGTTGCGGTGATAGTACAAGATGTCCTGCGCCACCGCGCTCTTCCCTGTGCCTCTTTTGCTCATGTCTCTTTTATCAGTGAGATGAAAAGCAACAACCCGGCGTGGATCTGTGTGATGAAACCTGCTCCTCCAGAAGCTGTGGGCAGACAAATTCTTGACTGCTCAGATGTCTTGAAAGAATTCGAGGATGTAGAGGCTAAGCCCTCCTTTCCTGACAATGTAATGTGGAGCATTCCACAGAGCTGCTGCCAGGTAGCGTGCCTCAGATGGGACAAATTTTCATGCTCGCCCCTAACGAACTGGAAGAGCTGCGTAAGCAACCTGAAGAACTGACTGAAAAACGCTTCATTGAGCCTAGCTCATCCCCCTTTGGTGCACCTGTACTCTTTGTGAAGAAGAAAGACGGCACCTTACGAATGTGCATGGACTACAGAAAGCTGAACAACATAACAATCAAGAGTGCATACCCCCTCCCCAGAATAGATGATCTGCTTGATCAGCTGCATAGAGCAAAGATCTTCACCTCCCTAGACCTCCGCTCAGGTTACCATCAGGTCCGCATTGCAGAGGGTAATGAATACAAAACAGCTTTCAGAACGCAATTCGGTCAATTCCAGTTTCGTGTCCTTCCCTTTGGGCTGTGCAATGCCCCTGCAACTTTCTAGCGGCTCATGAACGATGTGTTCAGGCCATACCTCAACAAGTTTGTCTTGGTCTATTTGGATGATGTCCTGATTTTCCCAAGGTCCGTTGATGAACACAAAGAGCACCTACGCATTGCTCTGGAGCTACTGCGCTAACAAGCTTTTCATAAAACGCTCCAAATGTGAGTTTGGCGTGAATGCACTCAAATTCTTGGGCCATGTCATCCCTGACAAGGATATCACCATGGATCCTGACAAGCTCAAGGCCATCCTAGAGTGGCCGGAGCCAGCAGGCACCCCAGCTCAGTGTAAAACACAGCTTAAAGGTTTTCTAGGCCTGGCATTTCAGCCGCTGCATGGTGGATCACTTTGCTGAATCTGCTGCATCCCTCAATGCACTGACAGCTGAAAAGGCAGATTGGACCTGGGAGCAACCTCAAAAGGAAGCTTTTCAGGCCATCAAGCAGGAAATGTCTGAGCGCCCGCACTTTGTGCATGCACCGCATCCTACTGCAAGATTTATTGTGGAAACTGATGCCTCTCAAGTGGCTACCGGTGCTGTACTTTACCAACGTGTCTCAGATAAGGTACAAGTAATTGACTATTCCAGCCGTAAGCTGCAACCCCATGAAGTCATCTTCCCGGCACATGAAAGAGAAATGCTGGCTGTCCTCAATGCCCTCATTGAATGGAGGCACTGCCTCTTAGGGCGCCTCTTCGATCTGTACACAGACTATGAAACTATCACAAAGTTCCTGAAACAGCCCTCTCTGACACCGCGCCAAGCGCGTTGGGTACAAAATTTGTCTGAGTATAATTTCAAACTCTATCATCTGCCTGGTAAACACAACGTGGCAGCAGATGCGCTCAGCCGCCGTCCTGACCACAACTCATCATTCCCAGCTCAGACTCCTGAGCAAATCAAAAGCCAATGGGCCTTCTGCAGCCCTCACCCTTGCCTTCCCAATGTTGGGAGGAAGTTTTGCATGATCTTATCACAGGTTAACCCCTTACACCTAGAGGCTGTAACGCTATAGTCACCTTTGTTGATAGATTGAGCAAAAGGGCTATCTTTGTGCCTGCTACTGCGAGCATTGATGCCAAAGGCTACGCAGACCTTTTCTTCAAAGAAAGTTTCAGACATTTTGGCCTGCCCAAAGCGCTTGTTTCAGACAGAGACACAAGGTTCACTTCCCATTTTTGGAAATCATTGAATCAAAAGCTGGGAACCAGCTTGAAATTGTCAACTGCACATCATCCTCAGCCAGATGGCCAAACTGAACGGGCTAAACGCACCATTGAGGACATGCTTCGTGCATATGTCTCTCCTTTTCAAAACGACTGGGACAAATACCTGATCCTCGCTGAATTTGCATACAACAACAGTGTGCAAGCAAGCACTGGCTTTACCCCTTTTTATCTGAATCATGGTCGCCACCCACACACACTGCTGTCCTCGTTAATGGGAAGTAACATTCTATCTGATAAGGATAACAACCCAGCTGCAAACGACTTGTGGGTTTTAGCTTTAGTGAAAATCTAGCTCGCGCCAAAGATGCTTTGCACAGAGCTCAGCAAAGGCAACAGGAATATGCAAATCAGCACCGCCGTGATGCCGAGTTCTCAGTAGGAGATGAGGTCCTTCTCTCTTCCAAATATCTGAACCTCCACCTCCCTGAGGGCGCAACCCTCAAGCTATACCCCAAATACACTGGGCCTCTCAAAGTTCTTGAAGTCATATCTCCTGTGGCTTACAAGCTGAAACTACTGCCCACAATGAAGTGCCATAATGTATTTCACATTAGCCTGCTCAAACCAGCAGACTTCTTTTCTCAGATGAATTCCCTGAACGCATTCAGCATGCCCCCCCACCAGTGCGTGTTGAAAACAATCAAGCCTACTTCTCTGTGGATATCATCATGGGTCACAAGCCTCGCACTGCCAAGTGCCATACTGAAACAAAACACTACCTAATTAAATGGGCTGGATACCCAGTTTGGGAAAACACTGAAGAGCCTGCACAAAACATTGCAGAAGATGTGCCAGAAGAAGTGGCATTGTATTGGGACAGGCTTAATCCCAACCCAAAACCTCACGCTCCCACCCATAACTCCGCCCGACAGCAAACTTCAGTCCAGTCCCCAGTTTTGGTTTTACCTCCAGTCCAAGCACCTCAAGCCCCAGTGCAACGCCAGACTCATGCACCGCCAACAACCCCAGCAACGCTTTCATCTCCTTCGCCTGGTCTCAGAAAGTCCGCAAGACAGACTAAGAAGCCTGCTAGATTAAGTTAAGCGTAAACTTCACTTGCCTGACATTTCTTGTACCTGCCTAAGTTTCTGTTCACATGCGCTGACAGTGGTGCATGATGATAAGTGCTCTTTTCTTAGCACCTTTTGTTTACTTACGCCAAGTCTGATCATCTTTATCTTTAAGCTTCAAGTCAAGAAGTTCTGACTGCATCTGCATGGTGTTAAACAATCTGATATTTGTGTTTTCTGCACTGGCAAACTGCCATTGCTTCCAGAATCTTCCTACAGCATTTTTTTCTTTTCTACGGAAAGTGCAATAATATTGATATTCTGGAAATGCTAACAGCATTTGGTGCTAATGTTCAGTTGGTAGTTACCATTTGAGTCTTCCTTGGAGTCGTGATGTTGTCCGGGCTTTTCCCAATAAATGATATTATTAGCTTCGGCTTGTAAGTCTGTACGCGACGCTAGAGGTTGGGCGCTGGGACCTTGCTGGGTATGCGGCAGCACTCTAACGTTACAAGTTACAACTCCGCGCAGAAACTTTCTTTGTCCAATTTTCCAAATTTTCATGCATTGCATGACATGCAGGACTTGTGGATAGAGCTGGTCTCCATTCCTTGTGACTTGTTCACAAGAGGTACTGTGACAGATTGTTCAGGATGAAAGCTTTTGAAACATGTCCTTTTTTATGCCCTTGCTTGGAAATGTGCTGTTTGTCAAAGAAATTCGCAGAACAGTTTGCTGATTTCAAAGTTTGCTGGGGCTGATAGAATTTACATTGGAGACACGGGAGCTTTTTACTTCGACAACATCATGATCAGTGCTGAGAATGTGAAATTGTTTCTCTTAAAGCAGACGTACAAATCACTTCTTTGTCTTCCTGAGACTACTGCAATCAGGAATCTGTTCAATCTCCCAGCTGATGTGATGGGTTGTTAAGAAAAGAAGGAGGGTTACGCCCTAAGTCCAAATTCTTCATTCAATTTTTAATTTGTCCAAACCTTTTCGTGAAGTAAAAGCATGCCAGAGTTGACCAGTACAATGATTACAGGAACAATTGTAGGAGGAGGTCGCTGTTGGCCAGGTCAGAAGAGAATCATTGACTCTTTGGTCTCGTTTCATTGCGCTTTCAGTATGTCAGTGCAATGAGATGCTGCACCTTGTGTGGATGCTGCACTTAGTGTGGATGCCAGGTGTCAAGCACTCGCAAATCAAAATTCAACGGCGCTTGGGTACTCTCCCTCCAGATAATGCCACGTGATGCTTCGTACGATTGCAGACCCATCAATGAGCGATGCAAAAAAACATGGCAGCCCTCAATACAATGCCGTTGCAGCGCCAGACGGGTAAACAACAGCAGCGTCATCTCGGTGCATGCGGCTGCGGCACCATGCTTCGGGAGCGTGGGGCTGGCGAGGATGTCAGCGAAGGTGCAATGCCAGGCTGTACCATCTCAGGTCCGCCGCCTTTAGCAGCCGGCGGCATTTTAGGCCACCATGCAGCTTGGCCTGCGTCGCAAGCCATGCACAGATCCGCACAGGGATTGGATATCGGATGCCTTGCGGTGCCTGGGGCAGGGCTTGCAGGTGCCTGGTGCAGATGGCAGTGTGCATTGCCTGCAGGCTTTGGGCCGGGGGAGGCTTGCCCTGATCCACCAGGAGCTCAATGAAGAAAGGCAGCCGCTGAGGCGGCCTCTGGTGTTGTTGGCCTGCCAAAGGAATGTCGGTGGATTAGCTGCTCGTCAATGGATCGCGGCCTCAGCGTCTGAGCCACCAGTGCAGACGACTCCCCACACGCCAGCCACATGGACCAAACACACTTCCGTGGAGTCCCGCCCATACAACAGGCAGGGCCTAAGCAGGGCATGGTGAGCCTGTGATGTGTGCAGCGGCACTCCCCTGGTGAACACACCTGAGCAAGAGGCAGGCGGCAGGGTGTAGATGGGGTGCGTGCTGTCAAAGGGTGGCGGCCTGAGGCCCGAGGGGGGGACAGCCAGGCCCTCGCGCTCACACGCCCCTGCAGGCAGTCCGCCTGCGTCGTTCCACAGGTGGGGGCAAGCCAGTGAAGCAGAGGTTTTGAAGGATTGATTCAAACAAGGGCCCCTGCGTCAATCCTCTTGCGCCTGTCACCAAGGCCAACGCCCTGGCAGCATGACTGCCATACACAAGAGTATACATAAGCGGCGGCGCGCCCAGCACTTCCCCAGGCCATACGCCAGAAGCGCCATCGTCAACCCCAGCTACCCCAGCGCTTGAGGCTTCCAGGACACATCATTGAGCTCGATGGGCCTGCATGATGGTGGAGGCCCCTTGACCTCAGTGACGCTCATTGACATCAGCAACCTCAGTGACCTCGGTGCTCCCGAACGGTGGTGGCCGGCTGGCAGTGCACCCCCCCGCCTGCTTGGGCTGTGCAGAGCCCCAGTCATCAACATGAGCAGCGCGCATTGACTTGCCCACGTGACCACTTACAGACAAAGATGCCCACAGGCAGCCATTGCATTTGCACGAGGATCCCTGGCAGGGCTGCACTGCGTTTGCGTGTTTGGCAACCTTGATGGCCCCGTCTTCCCCGCTAACATCCGACAAATGTCATCGATGGCACAGGGTGCCAAGGTGCACCACTCATCAGCGGCACCCAAGCATTGGATAGAGGCACAAAGCTGCCTCCTTGCCAACCCCAGTAAACTCCAGCATACACTCGCCTGGTACATTCAAAGGCACCTCCTGCAGCACTCCCTGCACGAAGCCCTGCTGCCTGCTGCGAGGGGAGGGGCTCCTGGGCACCTGCCAAGGTGGGCGCTGCTCCCCTGCTCCAGCCGCAGGCTCCTGCAGCTGGCCCAGAGAAGAGCCATGGTGCAACGGCCGCAGGCCCTGCAGTGCAAGTGTGGCCTGCTGCTGCTGTTGATGCTGCTGCACTGTGGCCTGCTGCTGCTGCTGCTGCTGCTGCTGCTGCTGTCCTGTTTGTAAGAGAAGGCTGTATGAGTCAGCTTGGGTTCGGCTTTGCGGCTGCCCTTCCCTGGAGTCCTGCTGCTGCTGAGGTGGCTGCGCCTGCTGCCTCTGCACGGGTGGGGAAGGGCTGCGCGATACAGCCTGCTTGTGGCTGTGAAGCCGCTGCTGCTGCGGCGGCGGCTGCGGTGGCTTCTGTTGATGGCGGTGCTGGTGCTGGTGCTGATGGTGTGGGTTGGGGGGGTCCTGCAGGGCAAGGTGAGCCAGGTGTGCCTGCTGCCTGCCCAAGGGAGGGGAGGGACTGCGAGAGGCTCCACGTGGCCTGCCACCAGGCTGTTGCCTATACTGCTGCTGCTGCTGCTGCTGCTGCTGCAGCTGCGGCGAAGGGCTGCGGGATTCGCCCGGCCTGCCCCTCTGCTGCTGCTGCTCCCTCTGCCGCTGGCGCTCCCGTGGGGACGGGCTGCGGGGCGGCAGCTGTGAATGCGCATCGGCCTTGGATGGCAGCTTGCGCTGCATGCGGTGCAGCAGCTGCTGTTGGACCTGAGGGGAGGGGCGGAGCAGGGGGGCGGCGGCAGCAGAAGTAGAAGCAGCAGCATCCGCCCTGCTCTCTCGTGTCCCACTCTGCTGCTGCTGCACATGCATCTGCTGCTGCATCTGCTGCCATGCCACCTCTGCCTGCCGTAGGAGCTCCTCCTGCTGCTGCTGCTGCCAGCTCAGCTGCTGCCGCTGCTGCTGCTCCTTCCATGCTTGCTCAGCCTCCCGCTGCACTGCCTCATCCTGTGCAGAAGAAGCCCGTGCAAGTGCACACATGCCTGGGTGTTGTGTATGATATATTGAGTGATTTAGGGTGCCCAAGCACGTATTGCACGACAATGAGGCGGCAAGATCCAGCACTAAGCTTGCCAACACTGCCAGGAGTGAGGGGTGGGGGGGAAGGCATGAGTAAGGTTCCAGGAAAACATTGCATCATACAATCTGTATGGCCACAGAGTCCTGAAAACAGTACACATATGCTGAAGGGTCCTGAAGACAGTACGCACACGCAGCATACTTGCCAACCTTGTGAGCTAGCTTGCTGCAAGATACGTGGTATGCATTTACAGTTTCCAACAACCCTGGATGTGTGGGCTGTATAGGCTTTGCGGACAGGGAAAATGAGAAAGAGCATGGGTCCCTGAGTGCACATGTATTTCCTTGGCTCCACCATGCTCGAGAATTGTACAACTCGTTGCCATCAAATCGCATGGAGCAGCAGGCATATGCAGAACCACAATGTGCACTTGCACACACACACACACACGCACTTGTTCATGTACACTACCAAGCATTCCCACTCGCGTGCGTGCTCACGATATCCATGTCCTGTGAATCACACTAACACACAAGCGCGCGCACACACACACACCTGGGCCTGCCGCTGCTGCTGTTGCAACCGAGACATTGCAGACAGAAGTTGCCCTGGATAGTGGTGCTCGCTGCGAGTGTAGCACCCTCGCCTCCCTCCAGCTGCAGAAAAAAGGAGGGAGGCTTGGAATTGGCAGGCATGCCACAGACGCACATCTGCAACTTATTTGAAAATGACAGATGCACTAGAAGCATACAGACACTCCTCAATACCTGAGAATGATAGACGAACATGGAAAGTCAAGATAACATAATACAGCAGGTCGTTTGGTGGAGCAATAGCAATATCATCTTCTTCTAATGGCTATTGTTACAGTTTGCCGGTGTATTCCCTGTTACGGGCATCTATGCTTGCACACACGCAAGTGCATGCACATGCGTGCACTGGATCCTGGCTGTCTTTTTAGACCCCATCCCTCCCATTTGCACAGCGCCTGTCCATATTGTTCAAACAGGCACTCCAACACCAGCAACATGTACACGTGCACATGCACGCCCACACCTTTGAGTCTTACTGCATCATTGCAGGCCGTCCAGTCTTCCATGGTGTGCCCCGCTGCCTTACAGGCGTACCACCTGCAAAGCGAGCAGACAGCAACAAAAATGCTGAAATCTTCATGTTCATAGCAGCCCTTTTCATGCATCGACCAAGGCAGCCCTTCATTCTTCCCCAGTGCACTTGCACCTGCGTAGGCTGCCCTGCGCCTGCAGGGGGTCTGCCCAGGCGCCAGCGCAGGGGCAGCCTCTGCTCCACGGGCCCAGCACCCAGCACGCCAAGTTGCCTGCAGAATAGATGGGCTGCTTGCGGCCATCAGCTCCGCCACACCCAGCATGCACTATAGGATGCAGCGCCCACGCCTCCGATCAGAGCGCCCACCACCACCACTCCCACTGCCCCCCATGCAACCACGGCCTCATCCACTCTCGCGCGCACACACACACTCGCTCACACACAAGCTCACGCACACGCTCAAACACACACACACATGCACATATACACACAAACACGCACACATGTGCGCGCGCACATGCATGCATGCGAACATCTATGCGCACGCACGCACGCACACAGATAGGCATGCGGCACAGCAATACCCTCTGTGCACCTCTCTCACTGTACCCAACAGCAGACAACACACCATAGGCCCCCCTAGCCCCCCCTAGCTCCCCATAGCCCCCCACAGCCCCCCAAAGCTCTCCAAAGCCCCCCATAGCCCCCCCCAGCCCCCCAGAGCCACGTGCGTCTCAAAATCCACCACACCACGCACTCTGGGGTGTGGCGCAGCGGCCCTGGGTCGGGCAGCAGGGCGGGGTGGAAGCAGCACACGCCTGGGCTGCTCTCGTCGTTCAGGCCACAGCGCAGGCAGGTGGTCTCGAAGGAGCTGCTGCACAGGCAGGTGCGCGCATGCCAGGGAGATTCAATGGCACACGCGCATGCCAGGGAGACTGAACAGCACGAGTGCATGCCAGGGAGTTTGGCAGACGCGCGGCTGCTTGGGTGATTGAGGGGCGCGGGCAAACAGGGGCTCGTGGCCATTGGTTCAAAGGAGCCTGGTGGAGCTTGGGGCCAGCATCCTTTCTCTGGCCTGTTCCTTGCCCTAGGCTGCCGCATGCTTGCACATGCACAGCACGCACGCACAGTGCTCCGGGCTATTCCTTGCCCTAGGCTGCCGCGTGCATACACACAACACACACAATATTGAGATATTCAGGGCTGTCGAGGGAGCTCAGACAGAGGTCAAAAGGTGACAAAGCCTGCCCAGAACAGGAAGCCCCAGAGGCACTGTTAAGGGAGCTCAGACAGAGAGGTCAAAAGTTGACAAAGGCTGAGCCCAGAACGGAGGAAGCCCCAGAGGCAGTTAAGGGATTTTAGACAGAGAGGTCCAAAGGTGACAAAGCCTGATCCGGGAGCAGAGGAAGCCCAACGGCACTGGCCCATTACAATTAGGCGCAAAGTAGTGTGCCCGTCTGTCCAGTCATGCACAGACTATGCCCTCCTCCAGCCCAAAGCAAAGGCTTGATTGGCATCGCTGCAAGCAGCCTGGATCGTGCGGGCTCAAGCGCGGGGGCCTCAGGGGCTGCGCACCTAGGCGCTGCCAGGCTTCCGCCACAGCTCTGTAGCTGCTGCTGCTGCTTCTGCTGCATTGCTGCTTGCTGCTGTTTCTCTGGCTGTAGCATCGCCCCAAGTAGCATGCTCAGCTCCCGTGAGTTGGGGCTCATGGAGCGCTGCTTGGAGGCGGGGCCCACAGCAGCAGGAGCTGCCGGCAAAGAGGAGTGGACGCCGGCTGCAGCTGAAGCAGCAGGAGGGTGGGGCTGGCTGCCCAAGGGCCTGTCGCGAGTGGGGGAGCGCGCAGCTGCTGCGCGGGCTGCAGCCAAGGGCAGGGGGTTTGGGCCGGGCGGGCTGTGGGGGGAAGTGGGCGAGCCTGCAGAGGAGCATCCAGGACATCGTGCGCCGGGGCTGCTTGACTGCACATGCACGCGTGTGTGCTCATGGGCATGTGTGTGTTTGTATGCATTTTTGAAAGCGCCCCTGGTGCGTGCTGTGCGGAAACTGAGGTGTTTGTATGTGTATGCCTGCACTTGTGATCGCGAGCAAGCACATAGCGCACAGTGGGGCCCAGGAGCAAACAAGTGCCTAGGTGGCATGTGCATGCATGTCATTGTATGAATGTGCATGCTCACTGGTGACAAGATAGGGCGCGTGATTGGCAAACCTGATTTGTTGGCCAGGGTGTCTTTGGCAGAGCACTGGCACGTGGTTTGTTGGCCAGGGTGTCTTTGGTGGTGCACTGGCTTGGAATACCGCACCATGATGCGACGTCAAATCCGTCTGATGTCAGCCATTCAGCTATTCTCCACCGCTCGCACTCACGCATGTTGTTAAAAAACAGAGGCATGGCGAATACGAATTGCAGGCATGCGCACATGATACCCACCCTGCCTGCCATCACCACCCAGAGGTGCATGCAATCCCACAACTTGTACAGGCAACCCTTGCTATCTTGCCGTGCCTGGGGGATAGAAGGTGCATGCAACCCCACAATACATATAGGCAACCCTTGCCATCTTGCCGTACCTGGGGGATAGAAAGGTGGCCGCTGAAGGGGTGGTGATGTTTCACGCACGGGGGACCCGCTCCGCGGGGATGAAGCAGGGCCAACTAGCGGAGCCGCATCACCGGGCACGTGTGGGTGGGCTGGCGGCGGCGGTGACAGTGTTGTGCTGTCAAGCGCCCCTGAGGCAGCTGCGAGGCATTCGAAGTGTGGTCCCGCAGCAAGAGGGTGGCCGTGGATGCCGAGGCGTGCGGAGGGTGGCCCCACAGAGTTGGTGGATGCAGGCGGGGATGGTAATGTGTCGCAATTGGGGCAGGCATGTGCGCAGCTCAGGGCTGCAGAGCAACCATGACCAGTTTGCAGGAACACTTGCATACACTATCACACAATCGCACACACGCACACACAAAACACTAACACAGCTTGCATACACATGCACACAAATGACCACAGACCAGCTTACACCCATGTCTTGAAAAACACTTCGTTTTGCGAGGGGCAAGCCAACCCACCTGGGCTCCCATCACCAGGCCTGGGCCTGGCGTCAGCGTCCAGCCCATCACGCACAGTGTGCAGCTCCTGCAGCAGCGCGCTGTAGGCCGCCTCCCTGCCTGCCAGACTCGCCTGTGCAGGGAGGCGGATGGCAGTTGAGAGCGAGGGTGGGCTTGTGCACCCAGTCACACGCGTTGTCTGCCAGCCACCACATTGGCAGGTTTGGTGGACAGGCATAGCCTGCTGTTATTGCAAAAGGGACTAATCGGCAAAACACCAACACCTCATCTCTCTATCTTTCCATGTGAGCATCCATTGAATTGAGCTGGACAGATCGAGACATTTGTACACACCACGGAAGAGAGCTTGAGGCACCTGCTTGTGCTTCTCAGGCCAACCACAGGCCAAGTGCACGGCAGTATCCTCTCAGCCCCTCCCAGCCTCCGCCCAACTTTGATCGGCCCGCCTCTCCCAACTGGACAAAACTGCCCCTGCCCTATCCCTGTCCACACCAAGTAGAACTGCCCCTGCCCTATCCCTGTCCACACCAAGTAGAACTGCCCCTGCCCTATCCCTGTCCACACCAGGCTGAACAGCCTCCACCCTGACCCTCTCCACCTGCGCCCTCAGCCCCACCACGCAATGCACCATTTGCTATGCACCTCACGTGCATAATAACCCGCATGGCAACCTCCCTGCCCGCGCCTACCTGCAACCGCTTGGCCTCAGCTCTGTCCCTCTCCGCCTGCGCCCTCAGCCCCGACTCCACCGCCCTGTGCGCAGCAGCTTGCCGGCTGCCCTCCGCCGCCGCTTTCTCCAGACGCTGCTGGAGCTCGGCCAGGCGCGCCTTGTGCCTGCGCATGCAGCCAGCCGGAAGTCAGCCCGTAGACCACGGCACATATGCATTGCCATCGCAAAATCCAGGCGCCTTTGCAAAATACCAAGGCATCGAGCAGCCCACAGCCATCCAGTTGGACACACAACGAAACAATGGATACCTTTGGGATGTGCACCTGCACTCAGCAGCAAGTGCATCATCCACAACATGGGTTATGGCCTACTGGGCACCAGAGGCATGGGGCACGGCTGCGCTGTTGCCTGCTTGAGCTGTGCGGAGCTCTGGCATTGCAGCACCTGCGCATAAGGGCTCTGGTGTTGCAGCACCTGCGCATAAGGGCTGTGTCACAGGATATGGATGCGAGGGGGTCAAGGAGAAGTCCCTGTGAGCACGCTCCTGTCACATGAGCCAAGTGAGTGGGCTTGCCCTGGTAAGGATGTCAAGGATGCGGACACAGGTAGATGGCATGCACAGGCAAACGTACGCACTTGTCCTTCTCATGTCTCTGGGCATCTGCGGCTGCGTGCTGTAGTTCGAGCTGCGACTGTAAATTCTTGACCCGTTCCTCCTCCAGAGATTTCACGGTTGCCTGCGGAAGTCAAAGTAGTCAGGAGTACCAGCTCCTTGTGCAAGTGGACTTGCGCTCAAATGTTTGAACATGTTGCTTTTTGGAAAGAAAGTATCCGGGCCTTATTGTACAATGCAGTGGCTCTTGCCGCGCGCGTTTTGGGGGAGAGTGCATGGATGCAAGTCACGAGCAAGGGAAAGGTGCCTGAGAAGGGACAGAAACATGATTGGTTCCAGGGGTAAGGGCATGTTTCATGAGAGGGATTTCAGCGGCGCAGCAGGCGTATGACCAAACACTTTTTGAATGAAGGTTTGCTTTTAGCTGGGTGGGATTGAGAAGTGGCAGTGTTGCACATGCTGGCCTGGACATGCGGCGCTGTCAGGTCCAGCGCCCAAGCTGACCCTTCCAAGCATCAGCACAGCCACATGCTTCCTCCATCCTGGGGTCTGCATCATGTGATTCATGCTCAAGTTAACACAAGAGTGAAGACACCCCTAACAAGCACTGTGCATGGCAAGGCATGCACGTACTTCACCCAGCTACAAATTCCATCTCACATTTTACAAACACCTGCCAACAACCGTGTTTAGATCCATGCACATGAGCACACACTCGTGCGCGCGCACACACACATGTGTGTGTGTGTACACATGCTCCAGGCACAGGCGCGCGAACACACCCATACACACACCCATGCGCGCGCGCACATACTTTGAGCTCTTTGTTCTCCCGCTGCATGCTGGCCGCGTCCTCCCTCAAGCTCCCCAGCGCACCCTCCCTCCGGCCCGCATCTTGCAGCGCCGCCTGGGCGTCTCGCAGCGCCGCCTGCGTGTCCCGCAGCACTGCCTGCGTGTCCCGCAGCACTGCCTGCGTGTCCCGCAGCTCCAAGCGCAGCACATCCAGGTCCGCTTCATGTCTGCGTGCCTGCAGGGTGTGCGCAGCAGTGCCTGCAGGGTGTGCACAGCAGCACGGCAGGCACATGGCGGCTCTAGCTTCCCAGAACATTTGCCCAACACATTTCACCACACGCCAATAGCAAGCCCCATCAAACGATTTCACGAACCTGATCCAACAGCATGGGCGCTTGCCAGCACATACATACCAAACACATTTCACCACACACCAAGCACGCCCCATCAAGCATTCCAGAAACCTGATCAAACAGCACAGGCGCTGCTTCTGAAAAGCCAGCACACAACTAAAAAGCCAAACCATATGGTCTCAATTAGTCGCCCCACATTCTTCATCCTACCTTGTGACCTTGCAACCTCACCCCTGGCCACCCCTGGCCAGGATAGCCTTGCGGTCAACCCTGCATTGTGACCTTGCTACCTCACCCCTGGCCAGGATAGCCTTGCGGTCAACCCTGCATTGTGACCTTGCAGCCTCACCCCTGGCCAGGATAGCCTTGCGGTCAACCCTGCACTGTGACCTTGCAGCCGTAACCATAGCCAAGATATCACACCACATCAGTCCACTTTTGGACGCGCCCCAGGTCAGGAGCATGGCCCCTAGCAGCAAATGCACTACGCTGCACCTGTTTGCCCCCACAGCCACGCCTGTTTGCCCGCACAGCCACGCCTGTTTGCCCGCACAGCCACGCCTGTTTGCCCGCACAGCCACGCCTGTTTGCCCGCACAGCCACGCCTGTTCCCGCCCCGGCGTATACACCC
>LKMJ01001446.1_pt1 | contig 20937 bp, 22 predicted proteins | sample 643391 | NCBI WGS metagenome assembly LKMJ01 (sample SAMN04112250, study PRJNA286221) | soda lake metagenome | biome: soda lake; feature: Kulunda Steppe; material: water; isolation source: sample PL-Br10 brine of Picturesque Lake | place: Russia: Kulunda steppe | collected 2010-07
AGCCACAGGACCATCCAGATCCCCGCGATGACCGAAGCGACCGCGAAGACGGCGAGATACGATTTCGACGTGCTCTGCATCGGACGGAGGATGTCGTCTCTCGTCGGTGTTTTCGAGCTCATTAGTCGTCACCCATCCCGAAGGTGTAGCGATCAAGCTCGTTCTTTCTGTTGTCCTCCACGCCGATCTGGTCGTAGGTGACCGGTCCATCGACCTGTTCGGCTTCCGGTCCGGGCTGGTTACCGAGATACGTGATGTTCGGCTGCGTGCCGAGGTCCTCGAGCAGCTTCCACGCCGAGAGCTTGCCGCCCCATGGCGTGTTCGACGTCGCCCAGTCTTCATCTATGTCGACGCTGTTGGCTTCGCCGTCCTCGTTCTGGAGGGACTCCTCGGCGCGCTGCTGGAGATACCGTCGCGGGCGGCTCTCTGGGTCGTTGACGTCGCCGAAGTGGATCGCACTCATGCCGGCGGCGTCACACGCATCCATGCAGGCGACCGTTCCGACTTTCTCCTCGCCCTGGTGGCCGTCCTGGCGGGACGGACAGTACGTACACTTGCCCATCGTTCCCTGTGCCGGACGCATGTCGTTCCACTGGCCACGCTCGTCGTGGATGTGGTCGTTGGTATCGGTGAGTTGCTGTTGGCGCTCCTCGAAGGGCATCTCCTTCAGGTCGTCGTGATCGTTCTCCGAACCGGGGAGGTCCTCGTAGGGAACGTCCGGTTCGCCCCACTGGAAGTAGTTCACGCCGTACGGGCAGGCGACCTGGCAGTACCGACAGCCGATACAGATCTCGTAGTTCGTGAGCACGAGACCGTCCTTCGATCGGGTGTGTCGGGCCCGAACCGGACAGACCTTCTCACACGGTGCGTTCGAACAGTGCTGACACGGCCGAACGAGGAAGTTCTCCTGTTCGGTGTTCTCGTCCTCGTAGGTGAGGACGTACATCCAGTTCGCGCCCGAGGAAGTCTGGTTCTCCTCGATACAGCCGGTGACACATTCGAGACAGCCGTCACACCGTTCGAGGTCGATGACCATCCCCATCTGAACGTCGTTTTCGGTCTCGTTGACGGGGTGAGCACCGTACTCCTCGTCTTTGGGGTCCCCGGAACTCGCCGAAGCGACGCCACCGAGACCCAGTGCAGCAGCGCCGGCACCCATCTTCTTCATGGTATCCCGGCGGCTCTGGTTCATTTCGGCATCGACGTTCGAGAGCTGCTCGACGAGCCCCTCGTCGCCGGTCAGCTTCTTGAAGATACTGTCGTGTTCCTCCTCTTCAGCCTGCTGGGCTTCGTAGGCCTCGACCGTCGGTCGGTCGTCGACATCGAACTCCTCGACGACGGCCTCGTTGTACTTTTCGTGGAACTCCGTCTCCGAGATCTCGCCCTGGATGAGCCGCATGGAGTCCTCGGCCATCTGCATCCCGAGTTCGGTGTCGTACTCGGTCTCGTCGAGCATCTCCCGCATCTCGGATTCGTGTTCCTCACCCATCGGGTGGAACGATTCGTCCGCTGGTTCGTCGTTGTCCCCACAGCCGCAACTGTCGCGGCCGCAGGAAGAGTCGTCTCTACTCATTTGATTATCACCGTATGTTCCGTGGTTGCTCCACGGCTGTCGATCCGCCCGGCATCGCCGTCGCGAGTCATCTCGCGATCACCGCGCGACCCCGCTGTTCCGGACGGGAAAGAAGATATCGCAGAAAGGCTTCGGCTCCGTCGGAGCCGTATCCCGGTCGGCTCCCCGGCGGGGGAGCGCTGTCAGTCGCACCGAATACGTCGCTGTTATCTGGCCACCCGGTGACGATCGGGGATCCCGTTCTGTCCTCGATGGCGGGAGGGTCGGGAACCGAACGATCGCCCGTTGTGGCGGTACGCCGTACCGCAACGCACCTATCGCTGTCCGTGTTGTCGGCGAGTGTCCGCGCGGCGTTGCTTCCGGTTTCGGGCTTCCCGCGGGTTTGCGCCGCGTGGACTCGACCGACCGCGAAACGAACGGAACAGGCCTCATAGAGCGTGTCCGTCCGGTATGCGTCGGCGGGTTTTCGCCAGTCATCACCGGACACTGCCATCAACGTGGCTCTTTGACTCAACGGTATTAAATACTTCACATTCAACGGGGTTTATTAACAGATACACGGCTTCATTCCGCCGGTTTAGGGCGATTCGGCACGCTTATGATGTCGCGCTGGAAAGTATGTGGGGTGTTTCAGTTCGTCCGGCGATATTCGGATCGAAGACAGGCGTTATTTTCCCGCCTTCGGAGCCTTTGTACGCCCGTTAGAGTGGGGTCCCAACAAAAGTGAGTCACCACCCGGCAGTCCGGTTACCGGCGACCAGTCTCCGCTCCGGCCGACCTCGTGTTCGGGTGGACCCACGCGCTTAAACCGCCGCCGAGCGACCGAACAACTATGAGCGACGATAGCGAGGAGTACGAGCCGCCCGAACGGGAAGCCTTCGATCACGATCCAGTTTCGCATGCGCGCGTCTCGGCGGGGATGTCGGTCGCGGAGTTCACGCGCGAGTACGGCAACGCGGGTATCGGCGCGGCGGACCTCTCGGAGGCGATCGAAATCACCGGCGAGATCTTTGATAGCGAGGAAACGACCGTCTTTTTCGGTCTCGCGGGTGCGATGGTTCCGGCCGGCATGCGACGGATCGTCTCCGACCTCATCAGGGCCGGACACATCGACGCGCTCGTGACGACCGGCGCGAACCTGACCCACGACGCCATCGAGGCGATCGGCGGGAAACACCACCATGGAGCTGACGAACACGAGAAGTTCGAGGGTCGGGAGTTCGACGAACAGCTCCGCGAGGAGGAGGTCGACCGGATCTACAACGTGTATCTCCCACAGGAGCATTTCACGCTGTTCGAGAGCCACCTCCGCGAGGAGGTGTTCGACGCGATCGGCGAGCAAGTCGTCTCGATCGCCGAGTTCACGCGCGAACTCGGCCGGGCCAACGCCGAGGTGAACGACCGCGAGGAAATCTCGGAAGACCCCGGGATCGCCGCCGCGGCCTACGAGTGTGACGTGCCGATCCACGCGCCCGCGATCCAGGACTCGGTGCTCGGACTGCAGGCGTGGCTCCACTCGCAGGTCTCGGGGTTTTCCCTCGACGCGCTGTCGGATATGTCGCCGCTGAACGATCTCGCCTACGACGCCGACTCGACCGCAGCGTTCGTCGTCGGCGGCGGCGTCCCGAAGAACTACGTTCTCCAGACGATGCTCGTCACGCCCGGCGCCTACGATTACGCCGTCCAGTTGACGATGGACCCGCCACAGACCGGCGGGCTCTCGGGGGCGACGCTCGACGAGGCCCGCTCGTGGGGAAAACTCGAACCTGAGGCGAGGAACGTCTCTGTTTACGCGGACGCGACGATCACGCTACCGCTCGTCGTCGCCGGCGCTCTGGATCAGGCCGCCGAATAGCACTCGGAGACGGATCACCCGCTCAGTAGGTTCGGTGTGTCGTAGTCCCGATCTCGATCCGAACGAGCGTGTTCTCCTCCCACGCGTCATCCTCGACGCCGTATCGGCGGTTGATCGCCTCGATCGCGGCCTCGGTCTCCGCTCGGTCGTCGACGACGGTCGCAGTCCCGAGCGCCGTCACCGTCCACTCGGGGATACCGGCGGCGTCCTTCTGGACCGACAGCGCGACCTGCGGGTTCGCCCGGATGTTCTCGAGTTTCCGCCCGGTCGTGACGACCTCGACCGTTCCCGATTCGTAGCGGTACCACACCGGAGCGACGTGCGGGCGGTCGTCGTGTGCCGTCGCCAGAAACGCTGCCAGCGGTTCGCTATCCAGTAGTTCTTCGGCCGTCTCGTCGATACTCATATCTCAAAGAGGGGATCGAGACACAAAAGCCGCCCGCGCTCACAGCTGTCGGGTATCGGTACTGCCGCACTCGGGGCACTGGGTCATTTCTCCGAGCGGTGGGTGCTGGACCGAATCCCAGGCCTCCGCTCCGGAGGGTGCTCTGAAACCACACGACGCACATTGTGTCATGGTCTCACCCGTCATACCCGTACTTTTCGGTCGCGATATTTAAGGGTATCCCGGACGGACCGTTCGGTGTTGCGATCCCGGCCGATGACGAGGCTTCCGGGCCGAGCCGGTGTAGGCAGCCGGCGGTGACGAGCCCTATGAGTGCCGAGGCTGACGACTTGAGAACCACTATTTGTCCGATATCCCGAAATCAGGTGCGAGTAAAAAGTTCCGGGGTCCAAGTGCGTCTCCGCTATGTCGACCTCGTGTTCATCATCGCGATTTCTCCCATACGCCCTTCTCAGTTCGTACATGCTTCGCATGCTTCCCGTCTCAAAACACTCCCTCGAACCGACGGGTTTCGGCTCACGTCCGATGCCGAACCGGCGTTCGGCCAGTAGTACACCCGGCTGATGGCCAGCTAACAGAAAGACCCCGGATTACGTCCGGAGTTGTTCTCCCGAGACAGGGACGAAAATCCCGCGGTCGGTGAGGTTTGCGTAGGACCGCTGTTGAGAACGTATCGAGCGATCACTTGAGATACCCGAGGGCAGAGAGGCGTTCCATGACGGCATCTGAGTCGGTGGAAACCGCTGTCGAATGGAAGCCTTCGTACGGCTCCCGATCGGTTGCTTCGACGATAGGAAGCGGTCCACCATCCATACGCTCGCTGACGGGGAGCGCGAAACCGGCGAGAATCGTTGGTGCGATATCGAACAGGTGGGCACCTGTGAGGTCAGCCGCCGAATCGACTTTCGGCCCGTCCGCGATGACTACTCCGTTACGCTTGTGTTCGTACGGTTCGGTCGGCTCACCGAACGTCGAGCCTTTCAGATTTGCGACGAGGAAGTGATCGAACCGGTTCGGAACTGTGACGATATCTGGTGCGTCGTCGAGATGGGGCCCCTCGAAGACTTCCTCTCGGGGGAGAACAGCCTCGAAAACTGGCTCTCCGGTGTCTATCTCGACGGATGCGAGGGCTTTCATCACCTCGTTCCTGACCCGCTCGTAGTCGCTTTGCGGTACTGTACCATTCGGCTCCCGTCCGTCGAGGTTGAGCCGGACACCCATCTCCGTGCGAGAGCGCATGTAGGCAGTCGACGCCGGGAAATCGACCTGTTCGATTCCGGCGCGAATGACACCGGCCGGAACCACTTCGAGTACCTGGTCTCGGACCCCAAGTCGCTCCAGCAACCCGCTGATTCGCTGACCCGTGAGACCGGCACGTGCAGCCAGTTCGATTCCACTCGTCGCCAACGAGCCAACGGTACTGTCCTCTCCGTTATCGTTCTCCGCTTCACGGGTAATCGATTTCCACGAGGGCATCCCACCGCCCTCCGCAGTCGAGGTGAGCCAGCCTTCCTCGCGCAAGAAGTTGTTGACGCGAAACTCCCGTCCCTCCATCGGACCGATTCCGTGGTCGCTCACCAGGAGTATCATCTCGGGGTCGAGTGAGTCGAGTATCTTCCCGACCGCTGTATCGACAGCCCCGTAGACACGGCGGGTGATTGCCTCGTCACCGGGGAACTGATGGAAGACCGTGTCCGTCGTCTGGAACTGGACGAAACCGAACTCGGGGTCGTACTGGTCGACGAGGTAACGAAACGCCTGCCCCCGCATCCGCGAGAGATCGACGAGCGTCTCAGCTAGTTCATCCGACGAAGACGCATCGAGCGATCCACCGTACAGGGAGTACTCACCGAGAGTGCGTTCGAGTTCGTCCCAGACACCCGTTGGGTGACAGGTCGCCCGTTCGGGAGCGATGTAGCCAGGGACGAGAACGCCATCGAATTCGCGTGGTTGGTGTGTTACAGGGACGTTGACCACGACTGACGAGTAACCGTGCATTGAGAGCAGCTCCCAGATCGCAAACTCCTGGACGTGTGTCCGGTTGACGACATCCCACTCGTAGCCCTCGAACCGGAAAAAATCGTAGACCCCATGTTTTCCGGGATTGACACCGGTGTACATCGAAGGCCATGCACTTGGCGTCCACGGTGGGAGTTGCGACTCAAGTGGGGCCACCGTTCCGCTCTCGCGAACCTCGTCGAGGTTCGGGACAGTATCTCCCTCACTCATCCAGTCGAGCACGGAGAGACAGGCAGCATCGAGACCGATCACGAGACCTTTCATCCGAGTATCACTCCGGATACTGCTGGACGTGAACGTTCGAAGCAGTCCGCCACTTCGGAGTGGGAAATACCGTTACGAGAACTGTACCCGGCAGTATGATATCCATGGACCGGAAATTCCAGCAAGTGGGGTACGTCAACCATGCGGATGCAATAAAGCGGAAGCGACGATTAGTTAGATAGACCTTAATAGACTCGGTGGCCGTGCATCGCGGAGAACGTTGCAGTGAATTTCGAGGGATAGGACCCGCATAACATTACACCGTCTAGACGGCAAAAGAATCGAAAGAATGCGGATTGAAAGACTAGGATACTCAAAGTGGGAGAAATTGCTGCCGAAAACAGACTGCGAACCCTTCCACAGTCCGAAGGCGCTCGGAGTCGTCGACAAACACTCATCTGGAAAATTACATTTACTTGGCGGTTTCAAAGGCGAGGAGCTGGTTGGGCTAATTCCAGTTCACGAGGACTCGAAGTTTGGGGCACAGATCTTGACATCCCCACCACTTGGATTCGGTATCGGCAGACTCGGACCGATAGTAATGTCGACGAGTCCGAAACCGCGCAAGCGAGAGAGTACCAACAAGAAATTCATCAACGGGGTCATCGAAGAACTGGACGCCGACAGTCCCCGGACCCTCCTTCGACTCTCGTGTTCACCCGACTACACCGACCCGCGCCCGTTCCATTGGGAGGGGTTCGACATTAGCCCGGCTTTCACCTACCGGATTATGCTGCACGAGCGGGACCAAGACGAACTACTTGGTTCGTTCAGCCGCGACCTTCGGAAGGATATCCGTAAACAGGACGACGTTGATATCTCGATTCGGACTGGAGGGGTCAACGCCGCGAGGCAGGTTCACGAGTCGATGACAGAGCGATACCAAGAACAGAACTATCAGGTTCCCCTCACGTGGAAGTTCGTTCACGACCTGATCCAAACGCTGGAAGACCGGGCCCGTGTGTACGTCGCGGAAACGGCAGACGGTGAGTTCGTAAGCGGGATGATCATCCTCTACTCGAACGACACGGCATCCTTCTGGAAAGGGGGAGCGAAAACCGACCGGACGGTGAGTCCGAATAGTCTACTACACTGGCAGATCCTCGTCGATATACTCAACGACCCAGCCCTAGAATCTATCGATCAGTACGATATGTACACTGCGAATAACGAACGGCTAACACGATATAAAAGCTCGTTCGGCGGGGAGCTTAAATCGTACTACAGAGTCGAATCGGACGGGGCAGCGATGACGGCTGCGAAGGGGTTATATCGGATGTTAGCGTTCAAAAAGAACCCACTCGGGGAGACAAACCAACTGTGAGTGTCAGGGCATGAGACGCGCCAGTGAAAGGTCCTCGATACCGATTGCCGTCTGCCATCCCGTATGCGGGCACTGCAACGTGAGACGGGGCCTCTTCGTGATCGAAGCGGTCGTGGAGCGTGGTATCCGGATGCTGGACGTGCTGTAACGCGGCGAACGCGTTCTATGAACCATCTGGAGAGAAGATATGGTGTTTATCCTTTTTAGTACTGCCCGGCTGGTAGCTGTTAATGTCAGACTATCTACCCATACTCAGAGAGCTATATCAGCGCTATGTCGGGTTGGCTATGACAGTCTTTTCTCGTCGTCCGATAGGAACGAACGTCTTTGAGCGAGACTGGGACGTACTACTATTACTCGATACGTGTCGTGTAGACGCTCTGCAAGAGGTCGCTCCCGAATACGAGTTCATCGGCGAAGTCGGATCGATAACGTCCGTAGGGAGTTGCTCCCCCGAATGGATTGCTGCAACGTTCACCGAGGAGTACAGAGGCGAGATCGAGAACACGGTGTACGTCTCTGCGAACGCCTTCTCACAGCGCGTGCTTCGAGACAGGCAGTTTCCCGGAGAGACGCCAGGAGTAGTCTCGGAGGGAAAGAGTCCGATGTGGCCGAACTGGTCGACAGTCATGGAGCAAGACTTACTCAACGTAGACAACGTCTGGAAATACGCACCGGACCCGCCGCACGGACACATACACCCGAAACACGTTACCGATCGAGCGATCGCTAACGCGAGAGAGTTCGACCCCGATCGGCTCATCGTCCACTACAGTCATCCACACGAGCCGTACGCGGCGAATGCCGACCGAGAAGGTCGGGAGTTGAGAGAGTACGAGAAGAACCCGATCTCGTATCTCAAAAACGGCGGCGATTTCGAGCTCGTGCGGAACGCATATCTCGACAACCTCCGACTCGCTCTCGACGAAGTCGAAATCCTCCTGAAAAACATCGACGCAGACCGGGTCGCGATCAGCGCTGATCACGGCGATGCGTTCGGTGAGTGGGGGCTATACACCCACACCCTTGGCCTCCCACAGCCCAACGTGAAGCGAGTTCCGTGGGTCGTCACGAGCGCGACCGACACAGGGGAGTACGAACTTTCGCTGTCGCCGGAGGGCGTCGACAAGGAGGTCGGTCAGCATCTCAAAGACCTCGGGTATCTCGATATCGGAGAGCAGGCGTCCGCAAGGGACGCGAGCGAAGCCAACGTCCCGGGTGGAAAGAACTGGTCCGGACCAGGCGAGTGATTGTGGCCTCCAAGGGTTGCAACGTGACAGTATGGGTTGCTCGGTTCGTTCCCTGGAGAACACCCCTCGAGACTAACTGCGGACGGGTTTAGATGTCGCCTCCGTCTCCATCTCCTGCGCTGTCTTCCTCTTCGCCGTTCTCAGCTTCACCATTACCATCTCCCTCACCGTCTTCATCCTCCGCGCCGTTTTCGTCACCCTCATCCTCCTCTTCGTCATCGTTATCTCCGTCTCCCTCGTCGGCCTCATCCTCTCCGTCCTCCTCGCCCCCATCGTCTTCTTCGTCACCGTTCTCCTCTTCGCCGGGGGCGTCCTCACCGTCCTCTCCTGGGCCGTCCTCGTCTTCCTCACCATCGCCATCTTCCTCGCTGTCTTCATCCTCCGCGCCGTTTTCGTCACCCTCATCCTCCTCTTCTCCACCGTTTTCTTCGTCACTATCGCCGCCTTCCTCACCGTTTTCCGTTTCACCGTTGTCGTCCTCCACATCCCCTTCGTCGCCGTTCTCATCGTCGTCGTCACTATCCGCCGCTTCGACGGTCAATATCCCCGTTTCGGAATCGTCGTCGGTGGAAACAACGTACTCGTACTCGTCGGGATCGAGATCGTCAGTGTCGATACCCACGTAGTCGAGCACTATCGATTCTTCACCGTCGAGCTCCACTTCATTGTCTTCGATGAGATCGTCGGCGAGACGGAGTTCGACCGTCTGCGTACCGGGCATCTCGCCGATGTTTTCGATCGTCGCGGAGAGATCGAACGGCTCTCCCTGGCTGACGGTCTGTGCCTCCGGATCGAGTTCAGCGACCACGAACTCGGCCTCCGGGACTGCTTCGACGGTCAGTGTCCCCGTTTCGGAGTCGTCGTCGGTGAACACACCGTGCTCGTATTCGCCGGGTTCGAGCTCCGAGGTGTCGATCGCATCGAACGCGACCGATTCGGACGCCCCGCCATCGAGTTCGAGTTCGAGCGTTTGGTCGTCGATCGCTTCGCCATCGATCCGGAACTCGACCGTCTGTGTCCCCGTCGCCTCGCCGACGTTTTCGATGGTCGCGGAGACATCGATCGGGTCTCCACGGGTGACGGTCGCCTCCACCGGGTCGAGGTCCGAGACCATGAAGTCCGGCGAGCTCAGCACAGTGAGCGTCGCTGTCTCCGAGTCATCTTCGGTAAAGATACCGTGTTCGTACTCACCGGGGTCGAGTTCGCCTGTCTCGATATCCTCAAAGGTAATCTGTCTCGACTCGCGTCCATCGAGTTCCAACGACCGTTCGGCGACAGTCTCGTCGTCGATCCGGAACTCGACCGTCTGCGTCTCGGACACGTCGCCGACGTTTCGGATCCTCGCGGAGGCGTCGATCAGATCGCCCTGCGTGACGGTCACATCCGCCGGATCCAGATCGGAAACTCTGAACTCCGCCGGTCGCAGGACGGTGAGCGTCCCCGTTTGCGAATCGTCTTCGGTGAACAGACCGAACTCGTACTCGTCCGGATCGAGATCGTCAGTGTCGATATCCTCGAACCGAACCCTCGTCGACGAACGGCATAGCAGCTCCAGTTCGTGCTCTGCGACGACCTCGTCGTCGATACGGAGTTCGACCGTCTGGGTATCGGTGATGTCGCCGACGTTTCGAATCCGCGCGGACACGTCTATCTCCTCGCCGCGGACCACTTCGATGTCTTCCGGATCGAGTCCGGAAACAGTGAACTCCGCCGGTACCGGTTCGAGCCCGGTCTCTTGGCCGAAATCGAAGCCGCGGATCTGTCCGCGGATCTCTCCCTCCGGATTGTGGACCGTATGTACGTTGACGTAGTAGTCTTCCGGATCGTCCAGGATGGCTTCGACGAGTTCGGGATCGTCGACGACTGTCCCTTCGATCAGCGGGAAATCCGGACGGGTCGTGAGCGGGTCGCCGTCACCGCTCCCGTCTACCTCTTCGGTGTTTTCGAGAAGCGGTGCCACGACCGGTCCGTCCTCCCCTCGTTCGCCCTCGTGGATGTGTACCTGCGTGACGCACTCGATATCCTCGAGCACGATATCGACCATGAGTGTTCCCTCTTCGCCGGGCATCAGGTGCGCGCACCCAGCCGCATCGGTTTCGACGTCGGCCTGATTTCCCGACAGGACGGCGACGTGTGCTTCCCGGATATCCTCTGGGGGCCACGCTTCGGAATCCTCATCCGTTTGCTCCTGGTGGCTGGCTCGCGGGCCGAGGGCGCTGAGGCCCGCACCCGCTGCGAGCCCTCCCATTACCGTTCGGCGGTGATACGTACTTTTCTTCCCGGACCGTTCGTGCGGCTCATTAGTCATCGTATCCCACGTACGCAGATCGATTGTTTAGCTATACAGCGACTATTTGGAATATTGTGCAATTACACGGAAACACAGTTTGGCGTCGATAACGTCGCTACACGGGATCGGTGACTAGGCCGATCGAAGCCGCCCACGCCGGGGTGTTTTCGCGTCAGCGCTCGACCGGTTTGCTGACGGCTTACCGTCGATTCATCCCAGCTTATTCGTGGCCACCTTCCATCCCACGCTTGTCAGTGTGGGAACGTCGGTCATCGATCACAAACCGATCCAACCGACAGCGATCACAGGCGCGAGATCTCCTCTAGATCCTCAGCCGGGGTCGTCAGCAGTTTCCAGCCCTTGAATAGCGAGACCTGACGGTACATCCGGCAGCCGAAACAGAAGTCCGCGAACGCACCGAGTGCTGCGAGGAACCCAACGATCGCGATGAGTCCGTAGCCAACTACTGTGAGCGATCCGATCCCGGTCAGCCCCGCCACAACGAGACAGAGCGAGGCAAGGGTCGTGACCACTGCACCGATGACGCGAGCGAATCGGTAAGGAAGTGCCGACCCGGTAGTCGCTGGTGGGCCGACGAACCGCCGAAGACGTATCCACAGGGACGATAGGGATCGATCCGCCACCGTGAGGCGACTGCTACAACGAGCAGGACCGTCAGCGTGTAGATCAACGCCGGTTCCCGAAAGACGATCCCACCGAACGCCAGAGCTGCTGTGACCCCCTGTTCGAACCGAGGTGCTCGTGGGTCGGCCATCCCGCTGGGAGGTCATACAGGCTATTAAAGCCCATCGAGTGAAATAACGGTTTTTCGGCCGTGATCGGGGGTCCACATCTCACCGGTGGTGGGAGGTCGCACCATAGATACGGTCATACAGACACACATTCACAAGATCCCTCACCCATTTAGCATGGTTTGCCGATCAGTGCCGACGAGTTCGAATCGTGTGACCCGGCAAAGCGAGAGATAAGCGCCGAACGGGTCGTCCGATTCCCTGCGCACAACCGGAACAAGGCGTACAGGGCCATCGAGAAAGCTGAGCTGACCGATATCAATGAGGACTCGATCCATCCAGTCTTGAATCGGCTCGAAGAGCGCAGGCTGGTCGGCCACCGGGAACCGCACTAGTCGATCGGCGATCTCGAAGCGATCCATGATGCGATGATTTTCAGATCCACAGCGGAGTGTCTCGACGAGGCACTCGGGCCGGAGAGTCGAGAGGAGCGGTTGAGTGCAGCCGAAGACGACGAAGCGAGTGTTGATGAGCGACTACGTTTGCAGAGTCCGTGACGAACCACTCGATCGAGCAACGAAAGCGCTCACCGCATATCTGCGACGGCTACGGGATAGACTGGACAGCACTCGTCACGACCAGACGTCCCGGTACTCCCGGACGAAGGTATCTAGATCCGTCGGCCGCCGGCCGAGCAACGCCTCGAAGTCGTCAGTCACTCGCGCGGCGAGACCGAGTCGGGCGGTGGTGTAAATCGCCGCCATCACGAGCCCCTTTCGCACGTCCCGACCGCTTCGAAGCTCGCGGACCAGGAAACGCGACAGAGGCGGATCAACGTACGTGATTTCCCGGCCAAGAGCCGTCGAGAGTCGACGACAGACAGAGTCGTAGGTCAGCGCTTCCGGCCCGGTGAGATCGTACGCGCCGGTGGTCCGTTCTCGGAGCATGTCCGCGGCCACGGCCGCGACGTCGCGAGCGTCCACGAAACTCGTCCGGCCGGCCCCGGCCGGGATGAACAGCGCTCCCCGCCGGATTTCCTCGCGGTGTGTCGTCGCGAGGTTCTGCATGAAGAAGGACGCCCGAAGGAAAGCCGTCGATACCGGCGCCGACTCCAGCCACGACTCGATTCGGGCGTGGGGAACCACCGGGTTGCGGTCGGCACCGATCACCGAGAGAAAGACGACGTGTTCGACACCGGCACCGACCGCGGCAGCCATCGCGGGGACGATGTCACGACGCACCCGCGAGAGTGCCGGTGGCCGGACGAGAAACAGCGCGTCGACACCCTCGAACGTCCGACGGTACGTCGACGGATCGGTGAAATCGAAGACGACCGTCTCGTCTGCGTCGTCAACCTCAGTGGTCGGCGATCGGGTCGCTGCACGGACAGTCACTGCCTCTTCGGCGAGCGCCGCGACGACCCCGCTCCCAACGGTTCCCGTTGCGCCCGTGATGAGAATCATTCGGAGTGTCGCCTCCCGACGAGCGCGACGACGACGACTGCCGCAGCGACGACGTGCATCGCTCCGAGAAACGCGAGTCGGCCGGTCGTCGCCCCTTCGAACGTCGCGGCCTGGACGAGCGTCACGAACGAGAGTGCCGTGACGACGACCGCGACAATGACGAAACGCCCATCGGCTGCGTCACCGAACAGCCGTCTGAAGGCAACGTAGACGGCGACACCGCCGACAGCGCCGACTGCACTCGCGATCGCGACCGGCGGTACGGCGAACGGATCGAACCCACCGGCACCGACCGCTACGAGTGCGACGGCGAGGACGACGAGGTTCGCGAGAACGGCTCCGAGGACGGCGATGACAGCTCGGCTTCGAATCGACTTCATGGACGCTGATTCGCCTTCGGGACGTATAAGCTTCCAACTTCGAAGCCTCGAAGCCATGGGTTACAGACGGCAGCTTCCACCCGGATCAGAACAACTACACCCGTCGTCTGTATAGCGTGCTGGCATGGACGAACGTGAGCATGCCAACCCGGGTGTCGTGAACGGATCGGTGGAACAGGCCGAGGCACTCCGGGAGTCTCTCACATCTCGCGAGCGCGAACGGGTCGAGACCACCGTCACGGAGCTCCTCGATCTCCTCGGACGGACGCATACGATGGTCGTACTCTCGAAGTTCGCTTTCGCGGACGGCCCGCTCCGGTTCTCGGAGATCGAGTCCGCAACCGGTGTGCCGCCGAACACGCTCACAACACGGCTACAGGAGTTGACCGGCGCGGGGCTACTCGATCGCCGGCCGTTCGACGAAGTCCCGCCCCGGGTCGAGTACGAGGCCACGAGCCGGTTAAAGGCGCTATACCCCGTGTTCGGACATCTCCACCGGTGGGCGCTCGACAACGAGATTCGAACACCGAAGTAATGACACCCGGGACTGTACCGGATCCGCGCTGGTTCACTGGTGCGCCCGACTTCTCCGTTTATAGGCGGTACAGGACGAGACCCCGATCCTTGAGGTCGGGGTTGTTGACTAAGTCGCTCCGGGACGACGTAGGCGTATGAAGGTGCTGGTCACCGGAGCGACCGGGTTCATCGGACGGCAACTCGTCCCCGCACTCCGCTCGGAGGGGCACGAGGTAAGCGTCCTCGTGCGGGATGCGGACCGCTACGATCCGCCGGACGGAGTATCGGTGTTCGAAGGGGACGTGTTGGAGACGGGGAGCTTTGAGGACGCCCTCGCTGACGTCGAAGCAGTGTATTACTTGATCCACTCGATGGGGGCAGGGGCGGGATTCGGCGAACGCGACAGGACCGCTGCGAAGAACCTCGCGGATGCCGCGACTTACGCGGGCGTCCGCCGTGTGGTCTATCTAAGCGGACTCGGTGTCGATGCGGACGACCTTTCGGCGCATCTGCGCTCTCGGCACGAAGTCGAGCGTGTGCTGTCCGAAAGCGAGTTCGGGCTAACCGTTCTCAGAGCCGCGATCATCGTCGGCGAGGGAAGCGCCAGCTTTCGACTGGTCCGGCAGCTCTCGAGCCGACTTCCCGTCATGATAACGCCACGGTGGGTTTCGACACGCGTTCAGCCGATCGCCGAACGGGACGTCATCGAGTACCTCCTTAGAGTTCTTGAGGTCCCCGAAACAGCCGGAGAAACCTACGAGATCGGCGGTCCGGAGGTACTCACCTACCGAGAGATGCTCATCGAGACGGGACGGCTGCTTACGGGGCGTCGGCCGATCATCGTTCCAGTACCGTTTCTCACACCTCGGCTGTCGGCGTACTGGGTCGCTCTGGTGACCGACGTTCCGACCGGGGTTGCGTACCCGCTGATTAATGGTATGACGACGGACGTGGTCGTGACAGACGACAGTATCCACGAAGTCATCCCCATCGAGCTCACGCCGTTCGAAACGGCGGTCCGGCGGGTACTGGACGAGGAGGCAGCGCGATAATGCGCCCCGAGTACGGTGAGACGTGGGTGTACGAGAGCCTGGTCGGAGCAGTCCCGGGCCATCACCTCTCGCCCGGCCGGGCGATCGCGATCCAGATCGGTGTGTTCGAGGCCGCCGTCCTCGGTGTCGCCGCGTGGTTCGGCCTCTGGAGCGCTGTACCGGCGGGAACGGCAGCCGTCGTCGTCGCCGGCATCGGCAGCTGGCTAATGCTCGTCTTCAGTCGGAACGTCAGATCGATAGAGACCCCGAAACCGTACCGGCGGCTGCTGTTCGGCTCCAGCGTCGAGGTCGCACTTGGCGTCGTCGCGTTCGTGCTGTTCGTGACGTATCTCTTCGTCGTCGACCCGGCGGACGGGGGTCTGACGGTTCTCTCCGGTCTTCTCGGCCCCGATCCGCCGGCCGTCGCCGTCGCGCTCCTGCTTCTAATCTGCTGGGACGTCGTGTATCGGATCGGCACCTGCTGGTGGGCGACCGTGGTCGGGTTCTGGCGGGCGCTGAGCTACGATTTCGGTCCGAAAACCACCTCGCAGTTACGGCGGCTTGACTCGCTAAACGTCGTGTTCGCCGGCGTTCAGCTGCTTTTGGTCCCGTTCGTTAGCTCTCATCCGGTTTTGATCGTCACCTTGCTCGGCCATCTCGTGGCTGTCGTCGTCGTCTCGGCGCTTTCGATGGCGCTTCAGCGCTGATCGTCCCCACCGTGATGCTGACCGCGATGTTCCCCATCCCTGTCGGGATCGGACAACAGCACCGGTCCGACCGTCGAGAGCGCATCGAGGCCGTGGGCCTCGTTTTCGAGCTCCGGGGTCACTCTAACCGGGAGTTCGAACACGTCCGCTATCTCCCGTAGTCGCCCAGTGTGACGTGCTGCATCCCGCTGACACCGATTGCAGGGACAGTCCCCTGCGTTCTCGAAGCGGCGGTTCACGACGAGCGAGTCCAGCGGGACCGAGGCGTCCTCGAGCCGGGAGACGAGGCGTTCGGTCTCGGCGATCGCCATGCGTTCGGGCGTAAGCACGATCCGGAAACGGGTGTGTGATGGATCGTGTAACAGGTCGTCCACGGAGGCGATCCGTTCGCGGAGCGACGAGATCCCGTCGGATTCGTCGCTGGAGCTCCAGTACGCCGCCGGCCCGATCACCATGCTCCGTGCCGTTCTGGCCGCTCGTCGGACGCGCTTTTGGACCTCGCCCGCGACAGCGAACGTCTCACCGAGCACCGCGGGGAGATCGAGCAGACGGAGCGTGTGACCCGTCGGTGCTGTGTCGAAGACGACCGTGTCGTATTCACCCCCGGTGTAGCGGGCGATGTACTCGAGGGCGGCGACCTCGTCCCCGCCGGGAATCAGCCCCGCCTCGAAGAGCCGTTCGAGGTCGCCATCGTCGATCCCCAATCCAGCGTCCCTGAACTCCTCGGCGAGGGTTTCGACGACCAGCCGGTACGCTTTTTGCCCCCTGTCAGCGCCAACTTCAACCGCGTATAACGAGTCGGTTACGGCCACCGGTTCATCGCCGAGCGTGCGCTCGAAGGCGTCGCCGAGTGAGTGGGCCGGATCCGTCGAGACGACGAGCGTCTTCGAGTCCGGGCTCTCCTTGGAGCGAGCGAGCGCGTGCGCCGCCGCACAGGTGGTCTTTCCGACGCCCCCTTTTCCGCCGTACAGAACGACATTCGGCGTCGTCTCGTTGCCTCCCTCGCTTCGGTTCATGATACCGTGTTAGGAGCCACGCGAATACAAGTTTGCTGCCCGGCGGTGGCGGAGAAAAAAGACCGAAGCTGTGTGGTCTTCGTGAACGGTACAGCACAGTGTATATTCAACGGGAGTATAACCAACCGGCTTTACCCAGGTGTCGGCCGTCACCCCGGCATACCTTTCCCGCTCGAACGGGTAGAGAGTGGTAGCATCCGAGGTTCCGATCTAGCATGATGCCATCCATCATCCACCGGTGTCCCGAGTGTGGTACCAGAAGCTGGAGCCGTCGGTTCACCGTCGTCGTTACTGATTCCGGCCACCGGCTGATTACGTGTCCGTCATGCGATCATCGGTTCAGACCACCGGAAGATCCATGGCTCAACTGACTCGGCGGAGAGATCATCCCCAGTATGTCCCCCTCTGCACCCCTGCTCAGTAATCTCCACCATCAATCGATCCGGCTTGCGAATCTCTGAACACAACCGGTGTCCGTTAGAAGCGCGAAATATAGCGCGGAGTCCAGCGCAACCGCTGGAACATGTCAATTTTTGGGTATTTCAACAGGTCCTCTCGAACACTGAACTAATTTTTGCCGGTAATCAACCCCTTCGCCCGTCGGCGAATAGTAGGGGATTTGTACGGCGACCCTCAACTCCCGGTAGCGGTATCCGATCATATATATGTCCAAACCATACGAACTGGTCATCGTAGGCGGCGGGATCAGCGGGGCATCGCTTCTGTATACGGTCGCCGAGTTCACCGATATCGACAGCGTCGCGCTCGTCGAGAAGGAAGACGAGATCGCGGCGGTCAACTCACACCACACGAACAACTCCCAGACGCTTCATTTCGGCGATATCGAGACGAACTACACGCTCGAGAAAGCCGAGAAAGTAAAGGAGGGCGCCGAGATGGTCGCCGGGTATCTCGAGGCGAACGACCCGGACAGAGAGCTCCACAGTAAACGGAGCAAGATGGTCCTCGGAGTCGGCTCCGACGAGGTCGAGAAACTCGAAACCCGACACCACGAGAACGGGTTCGGCGATCTGTTCCCCAAACTGGAGGCGATCGACCGCGAGGAGATCGCGGAGATCGAACCGAAGGTCGTCGAGGGTCGGGACCCCGACAGGGAGATGCTGGCGCTGCAGACGCCGGACGGTTACACCGTCGATTACGGCGCCGTCGCACAATCGTTCATCGAGCAGGTCGAAGACAAGGAGGGCGTCGACGTCTACACCGGAACGAAAGTGAACTCTGTCAACGACGCCGACGAGGAGTTCCTCATCGAGACGACGGACGGCTGGTTCAAAGCCGACGCGACGGTCGTCGCGGCGGGCTCACACAGCCTCCAGATCGCAAAGCGGATGGGCTACGGCGAGGATCTCTCGCTTTTGCCGGTCGCCGGGAGCTTCTTTTTGGCCGACGATGGGCTGTTGAACGGCAAGGTCTACACGCTCCAGATGAAGAAACTCCCCTTCGCTGCCGTCCACGGTGACGCCGAGGTCCACGACGGGAACACGACCCGGTTCGGGCCGACGGCGAAGGTCGTTCCGGCGCTCGAACGGGGGGAGCTCTCGACGGTGTCGGATTTCTTCGACGTGTTCGGGCTGAATCCCGATTCGTTCCTCAGCTACGGGAACATCCTCGCGGACAGGGTCCTGTTGCCGTACGTCCTCAAAAACATCGTCTACGACCTCCCGGTCGTCGGCAAGCGGTCGTTCCTGCCGGAGGTCCGGAAGGTCGTCCCGAGCGTCGATCTCGACGATATCGAGCGCGCCAAGGGGTTCGGCGGGGTCCGACCGCAGATCGTCAACACCACCGAGAAGTCCCTCGATATGGGCGAGGCAAAGATCACCGGCGACGGGATCATCTTCAACGTGACCCCCTCCCCGGGCGCCTCTACCTGTCTGAAAAACGCTATGCATGACACCCGGCAACTCAAGGAGTTCCTCGACCGGGACATCGAGTTCGACGAGGCGGCGTTCCGGGACGCGACGATCGGTAACTTCCCCCGCAAGTCGAAGTCGAAGGTTCACGCCGACTGACGTTCGAACTCCGCGGGGTCCGACACCGTTGGGACGGCGAACAGCCGGCTGTCGACGGTCACGAAGACGTGCTCGACCCCATCGAGGTCGCGCATACAGCGGCGAGTCTCTCCATTAAATAAAAGCCTGTTGCGTGTCCGGTTCGTCTGTGAGGGGGGATCGGTGGTCCCGCTCGGCGATGGCGTTAGGTCGCTGCCCCAGAAAGGGCCCCTATGGACGAACACACTCGCGACGAGACCGTCGGTCCGCCGACGAGTGGGGCCCCGACCGGCTGGAACCCGGAAGTCGGTCAGTGGGAACACGGAACGCTTCGCCGTGCGACGGTTCACGGCGTTCGACTGTACAACTCGGAGGCGTTTCACGAATCACATGACTGTTTCGAGGACGAGTGGTACAACTACGGTCGCGGGACGACGGAAAGCGCCTTCACCCACGGGATGGTGCAGGTAGCGGCGGGGGCGTACAAACACTTCGACTTCGAGAACGACGGCGGTATGCGTAGCCTCTTCGAGACGTCCTTACAGTACCTCCACGGCGTTCCGAACGACTACTACGGAGTCGACGTTCTCGGCGTCAAAACCACGCTCACGAACGCACTCGACGATTCGTACGTCCTCGACGGGTGGAAAATCGAACTGGACGGGGAGCGGCCGGAAGCAGGACCGGAGAGTTACGGGTACGCCGACCGACTCGAGTAGCCGGGAGCCTCCTTAGAGGTCCTTCGCGATCCCCCGAAGATCGTTCATCCGCTCGCGCTGTGTTTTGATCTCTTCGGGTTCCATGGCCGTAGAGAGGCGGCTTTCCTCGACGAGTTCGACCGCGATCCACCGGACTCGTTTTTCGATCCCAGCGCTTTTCAGATACGCCGCAACGCGTTCGATCTCCGCGTCGGTCGGGTGTTTGCCCCCCGGCGGCAAACGGAGCCGCTGGACGAGATCGACCGGGTCCATCTTTTCATCTGGGACGGACAAGCCGCCGGTCAGAAAGATCGTCTCGACGGTCTCCGGAGCGATCTCCTCGCGCTCTTCGTACTCCAGTTCGTCGACGATCAACCCGGCGGCTTTCGTCGAGAGGACGAACGTTTCCCGCGAGGGGGTCGCGAAGTTGTGTTCACGCTCCGGTTCGAGCGTGGCGGCGATCGCCGGTTCGCCCGCGTCCGTGTACGTGAACCGTGGATGATCGACCATACCGACGGTTCGTTCCGCGGTCACTTTTATAACCGGTTTCCGGATTCACCGACGATCGAAACCGGTGGCTTAAATCCGATGCGGCTGATACCGTGAGTTGCGTGCGAGGGTAGCCAAGCCCGGAAACGGCGGCGGACTCAAGATCCGCTCCTGTAGAGGTCCGTGGGTTCAAATCCCTCCCCTCGCATCGCCGGGGAACACCCCCGTGGTGCGGAAGACCGCTCTCGGAGCGGCCTTCCCTCGCAACAACGTCCTTCGTGTCACGTGAATAGCCAAGCCTCCACCCGCTGTTGGCGGACTCGAGATCCGCTCCTGTAGAGTTCTCGTGAGCGAGCGACGCGAGCGAACGAGAGCACGCGAGTCGCAGCCCGCGAGCGAAGCGAGCCGGAACGTCTCGCGGAGGTCTGTGGGTTCAAATCCCTCCCCTCGCATGGCGAGGCGCGATCGAAGAGAGCGCCTCGGATGCGAAACGGCGAGCGCGAGCGAGCCGTGAAGCACATCGCCGGGGAACACCCCCGTGGTGCGGAAGACCGCTCTCGGAGCGGCCTTCCCTCGCAACAACTTCCTTTCGACGCCGTACCGATAGCCGCGAAACCGGACGGCAGGATCGCCGGCGCTGTCGCTACGGGATCGACACCCGACACTCTGAGCACGGCGGCGGGCGCGACCCATCCGGTCAGATCGGCGCCGTGATCGCGTCGAACCACTTCGAACGCGTACTGTCGTGCGCCGCTGCTCTCGGCCTCGAAAAACTCCCAAAAGAGCTTTTCAGGTCTCCAGACCCGGTTTCAGGACGCCTCGTCGCACACCCTGTCCGGTGCACGAACGGAAACATTCTGAGTACGAACGACGACAACACCCTGAGTACGAACGA
>LKMJ01001447.1_pt1 | contig 20937 bp, 24 predicted proteins | sample 643391 | NCBI WGS metagenome assembly LKMJ01 (sample SAMN04112250, study PRJNA286221) | soda lake metagenome | biome: soda lake; feature: Kulunda Steppe; material: water; isolation source: sample PL-Br10 brine of Picturesque Lake | place: Russia: Kulunda steppe | collected 2010-07
GGCCTGCACACCAGCTCAGCGCCAGCTTCTGGCAAGTCTCCTGTGCCTGTGGCAGCGCTACGAGGGCCACGCCCCTGCCAGAGGGTGGCCAGGCTTCTCCTGCCGCCGCAGCCTCTGCTGCAGCTCCTCTGATGCCCTGAACTCTTGAGCGAAGGCAACACACACGTGCACACACGTCATCCTGTCGCAAGCGATGCCAGCGCGCGCACACAGGGTGTGTTGAGCAGGCCCACCGAGCGCGGCTGATGCGCACGCACGCACTTTTTGAGGTTGTTGAAGCCGATGCGGGGGCCGAAGCGCTCCTCATCAAAGCCGCCCTTCACGTTCTCCCTGAGGTGCTGGAAGATGGAGGCGTCGACCTCAGACATCTGCCGCCGCCACTCTGCACTTGACTGGATGGAGCGGTCCTGCGCACACATCGTGTAAGCATGAAATTCTGCGCGCGTGCATGCAAGCCTGCACTGACGCACATGCGCACACTCGCAAGCCCTGCATAAAATCACATGGCTAACAAGGAACAGGGGAACCCCGGTGGGTGTGCTGCTAGTGTTACAGCGCCGCGGGCAGGTTTGGGGTGTGGCAGAGCCCGTGTGCAACACCAGCAGGTGGTGGTGATCGCACAAGCACGCGTTCGTGCCCGGCACAGCTGCACAGGTGCACGCACATGCATAGACACCCACGCACAAGCAAAACAACATGCGTGCCGCGCGCGCACTTGTACCTTGGGCAGCGCCACGAAGAAGGGCCGCACTTTTGGAGGCAAGTACCCTGTGGCCGCCAGGTACTTGTCCACCTCCCAGCGCTCCGCAAACTCCTTCAGTCGGTTGTCAAACTTGCTGGCCACGAACACCTGGGCCGGAATGCGCAGGGGTGGGGGCATAACAAGCTTTGCCAGGAAGGCTGTGACTGCCTCACAGCCACAGGGGCACTCCCTTCCAGCCTGAGGATTGTGTGCAGGCCATGAGGCGGTGTAACACGGGGAGGAGATGGAGGGCCGCCCTCATCCCCTCCTTGATGGGATGACCCCACCCGCCCTGCATGAACCCAGCCTCCTGTTTTAACGCAGAGCCCTTCAAGAGGGGGCCCTTGGGCACTGCCTAAAAGTAACCCAAACCCCTGGCCAGCCAGTGCAGCTGAAGGTTGCGGCGCAGGGAATGCATGGCGCTTGGGCGGGAACCCTGCCTGACATCCCCAGGGCTCTGTTCAAGGTGCAGGGGTCAGCACCAACAGGTCCTTGCCACAGGTGCAAAAGCAGTGGTGGGCGTGCGCAAGGGCAGAGCTCCTCCTCTGACTCAATGTGGTAACTGAGCAGGTGAGCAGGATGCAATAGCACGCGGCGGAGGCGCCCAGCCAACGTTCTGCCCAAGGACAAGGGCCCTATACACGGACCATGCATCGCAGGGTGTGTGTGTGCGTGTGTGTGCGTGCGTGCGTGTGTGTGTGTGTGCGCGTATGGCTGTGTGTGTGTGCGCGTATGGGTGTGTACCGGCGTGCATGCGCGCGGGTGTGCGCATGTCTTTTGCAGGCAGCAGACGGACACACCGTGCGCTGGAAAGTGGGGTCCACCTCCTGCACGACGTTCAGCCAGAGGGAGCTCGCCCACTCCACGCTGCTCTGCTGCAGGAACAGGATCAGCCTGCACACGGGCGCGGCGAGCATGGCCCCGCTCTCACCAACGGGTAGCCATTCCCCTCCCCATCTAATTGCACTGCGTGCCCATCCTGTATCATCACAGGGCACCGCAGCATTCGATGATGATGATGATGATGATGATGATGATGATGATGATGATGAACATGCCTGTGGACAAACGCCACGCATGACAAACGCATGACAAACGCCACGCATAGGGCGTTGCTGGTGCGCGCGCAAGGCCCTGAGCAGGCGTCATGGTCTTGGCGGAATCAGCAGGTGTGACTCATACCCGCTGGTATCAGTAGAGTGCCCAGCAAGTCAATGGTATCAGTAGAGTGCCCAGCAAGTCAATGGTATCAGTAGAGTGCCCAGCAAGTCAATGGTAGATGCCCAGCAAGTCAATGGTATCAGTAGAGTGCCCAGCAAGTCAATGGTATCAGTAGAGTGCCCAGCAAGTCAATGGTATCAGTAGAGTGCCCAGCAAGTCAACCGCCTGTAGCGTGCCTCATGCATAAACTACCCCCTTAGTCGGCCCTTCTTTAAAGCCAGTTCTTGAGGGCGTGGAATGGACGTCAGAAGGTCCGGGCGATTGTGCGCGCAAACACACACACACAACCAACACTGCCCTGCAAGGGAGGCTGCCCTGAGTGCAAGTGCCCCTCGCACTGCACTCGCCTGTGTGCAGGTTGTGCCTGCGCCTTGACCATGCTCAGGATGTCTTCTGGTGTGCGGTCAGCTTCTCCGTTCTTGGCCTACAGCATGAGCAGGCACGCATGCACACACACAAACATAAACTGTGTACATATGCATGTAAAACATGCTACTTACAATTTTTGTGTACAAGCATGCTGGCTTGCACGCACAAGCACAGCCTCATGCCTTGGGCGGCTTGCAAGACAGGGTGTTGAGTGGCGGAACGCACCCCTTTTACAGTCAGGGAAGACAGGGCCCTCAACAGCACCATGCTGCTGGGTTGTCGCTACAAGCTCACCCTGTGCCCTGTGGAGCCAGACCTATCATTGGAAGGAGTTGGTTGCCAGGCAACTCCTTCTTCTGACTAGAGTCAGATGATCGAGTGCACACCTTGAGGATGAAGCCCGGGGTGTCTATGATCGTCAGGTTAGGGCAGTATGCGTACCTGGAAAAAAAGGCAAGCATTGTGGGTGAGCTAGACACCCTCTGTGGTGGCAGGAAATGGAGGGGAAAGAGTAAAGGCAACGCACAAGCGTGCAGATCTTGGCTCATGTGGCTGGCCACCAGCTGGCACCATCCACTCTTTCACAACCTGGCTGATGAACACCCCTTTCTCTTAAATCAAGCTGTAGACAAAGCATGGCTAACAGGAAAGTCTGCACCTGCGCCTGGTGATCGCTTTGTGGCAGGCCAAGCAGCAGCTCTTGCTTGTGGGCTACAGGCCTGGGCACTCACTGCCCATGAGTTTGTGCAACCCTCTGCTGCCCCCTCCCAACCCCAAAACAGCACCCATCGCAGCGCCCAAACAATGTGGCAGCCCCTTCTCCCCTCCCGCACCCCACTCACTCGACTTTCATGACCACAGGTTTGGAGGACACCGTTACTCCACCTAGCTGTTGTAAATGCTCTTGTGTGCGGCGCATGATGGCGTCTGCCACTGCCGTCTCAGGCACAATTGGAGGCCCGTAGTCTTCTGTGTCCTCATCCTACGTGCAACCCATGCCAATTTTTTGTGTGGCAAGACAGCATGGCACGGGCACGCATGTTGCGAAGCTTGAAAAGGTCGTGCTGCAAAGTTTGCAATTCTGCAGCAGCTGTATCGTGCTGCATGCAAGTCAGCAACTCGGTGAAGCAATTGCACGCTCTAAGTTTGTTGCAGCTTATTCTTACAACGAGCAGCAGCGGAAATATCAGTGTATGGCAGCAGGCAAGAGTTCATGGGACGACAGTTGAGCATAGAGGCACATGAAAGCAACTCTTGCAGAACCTCAGGTAAATTTGGCATGACATCTCGATTCAGCACACTGCACGCAACTGCACTGCTTTGAACGCTCATCAGGCAGGCTCGTTCCTCAGCTTCTACACTCTGGCAATTGAGATTCTTTCTCGTATGCAACATTTTGCAAGGAACATTACCCAGCAAGTGCCTTAATCATTGCTGCCTGTTCAGCTGTGGAGGAAGGATGTGGCTGCTTGTTCTTTTCCAGGTACAGCCACGAGCCATTCTTATTTGACTAGGCAAGCTACCAGCTTCCATTTGCATTGACCATGAAGGCGGCAAGAACATTCGCTAGCGAAGTCTCCTAAGGGATGTCTCCTAAGGGTCGTTCCTCTCAATAAATCAATGATTCTAGGCCGTGCTTGATGATTGGAACATGACAACATAGAATCATAGCGTGCCACCCCGCCTCCACCTTACCTGAAGCCTGCAGCGTGGCTCATGTGCTGTGGGATCATGGTACATCTGTACAATGAGTGGCCTCCTGGTGCCCATCTCAACTTCTCGGACATTGAAACGGAACTGCATTGCACATGGCACAACCCAGCACATGCACACAGTCTGTGCGCAAAAGTGAGCACAACGAGATGACTGGACGTGCAGGACTCTTGCGCACCCCAAGGAACGCCTCCAATAGGCTGGACTTCCCATCAGATTGGCCTCCTACAGCAACAATCTCGGGAATGGGGAAGTTTTCCCCGATGGCGACAGATGTTGACTGCAGGCGGCTGCAAAGGAAGGCACATCAAGAAAGTTTGACTTTCAAATTGCAGCCTGAGCATGGCTGCTTCATGCAAAAACTGCATATGGTCATACACATAGCGTTAAATACGTCAGCAAGCGGTGTTAAATACAGATTGCAGAAACCAGCAAACCTGTAGGCCTCGTATCTGAGATACTCTGACCTGTAGACCTGATACCGCAGCTTGGCTTCAGGGTTTTCATAAGCAGGTAACTGAGCTGCAGCAATTTGGGAACTACGGGGCCTTGATGGCCTTTCAGGAGCAGGGGAAGGCATGGCCATGATGGAAACAAGGAGGTTTGACCGAGGGATAGAAGATCAATCTATAGCTCTATCAATCATCAATAATATACTTTCACTTCATCCATGATCTTGAGTTGAGTTTACCACGGAGTTTCAAGGTCAGCACCAAGCATGCATGGGTGACGGCCAGACTTTATTCAAAATTCAATATTCAAATATTTTTTACCTCACTTGCATGTGTGCGTGCATGCATGCACGCATGCGCGTGAGTGCGCGTGCGTATGTGTGTATTTGCGTGTGTTTGTGCATGCACACTGTTGCTCGTGCGAGTGCGCATATGCATGTGCATGTGCGTGTGCGCATGCGAGTCCGCGTAAGCATGTGCGTGTGCGAGTCTGCGTGAGCATGTGCGTGTGCGCGTGCGAGTCCGTGTAAGCATGTGCATGTGCGAGTTTGCGTGAGCATGTGCGCGTGTGTGCGTGCGTGTAAGCATGTGCGTGTGCGTGTGCATGTGTATGTGTGCACGCATGTGTGTGCATTTGCATGTATGTGCATGTATGTGCACGCGGAAATTTGTAGACATGTGTGTGCAGGAGTTCCGGCAAAGAAAGAAAAGAAAGCTTGCCATAGAGCTTGAGAAAAGTAATTTGAATGAGGTTCAGAGCTTAAGTTGCATTTGCTTGCAGTCGCATTTCCTGTCTAGTCTGAGGTTTAAATCATGGCAATTTAGTGACACTCTATAGTCCATTGTTTGATTGGCATATTTTTTTGTGTGGGGATATGGCATATTTTTTTGGTTGTGAAGGCTGACAAGGCTTTTGATTTCTGACAAGGTTTTCAATTTCTCGTTGGGTGAAGATGAAGGGCGTGCTTGTGATGCCTTCACACAAAAGCACATTGATGATTGCACATTCAGCAGCAAAAGAGAGAGCAGCTGTACTTGCTCATGTGAAGGCATAATTGTTTGATCTTAGTATTAAATCTTTTGTAGCAGTTTTTGTGACCGTTCATAGCCGCCGGAGTGCTCTGACAAGTTCAGGGACCTCCGTGTGACTTCACCAGACATGACGTGACAGTATTGTCTGAGAATGTAGCCAGAGTCTGACTGCCAGCCCCATGCTTGCAGCAACCTAGCTTCTATGTGGACTTGTGTGTGACACAAATTTACAAATTAAGATCAACCGCCAGCCTGGTCATCAGGCTTATTGGTTCGTGGCTGGTCACACCCGGCCAGAAAATAGTCCATGATATTGGCAGCATTGCTGTATTGTAATTGCATTGTACTTATGAAACTGAAAGATTGCATGTTTAAAACTGCAACTTCGCATGTATTAATCTGTAGAGTTTGTTGTGCCGCTGAGAAAGGAAATCAGAAACAGTCTGATCAGGCAAGGCATGCAAAGCTACAGCAAAAATACATTATGAAATTGTGATTGGCTCCAACAGAGAAAGCCTGGCAAAAAGGAAGAAAATGGAGGGCGTATTCCTTTCTGATGGAGCACACAAGTAAGTTTTGACAATGAAAAAATGTGTGCCCAATCTTGCACAGCAGGACATGAGCACTAATCACAACACCCATTCCGCCTCACCAGAGAAAGGATTCCACCGCGACATTGTGTGCATGCAAACAAAATCTACTCACATTACTCATAATTGCTCAGGAAGGTCAAGGTGCAACTAGCAAGGAGGCAGCAGAGGAGCACCCCCGTCCTGCATAGACGAGCACGTGACTCAGCCAGAAGGTCAAGAAGGGGAGAGGCAGACCAAGACTGGTAAGATGCAAGTTTGCTGTCGCAATCTTGAAGGTTCAAGCCCGCGATGTCCCTCCAAACTCTTATAGGTCAGCAGAGAAATATGATGAGCAAACAGGGTTCTCCTGCATGAAGCCTTGTGTATATGTGTTCACAGTCCCGTAGTCACTCTAAGGCGCGCAAGATGTCAAATGCCCAGCACTAAAATTGCCTTATGCGGCTGGACTTTTCCTTCTCTGTGGCTGGCTTAGACACATGCAGTTGCTGCGGGTTTGTATGGCAGTCAGGTTTGAAGTACAAAATCCGGTTCTCATCCGATATTACCAGAAGGGGTCATTGAGGCCCAGAATGGGTATGCTTTCAAACATTCCTGAGGCATATGGTCACAACTGGCACCCCTGAACCTTGCCACCAAGAATGTAGCCCTGATGGAAGCTTGTGATTAACCAAAAGCTGTAATGTTTGGCTAACTTCTATTTGCTGGTCATTGCTAGCTGGAGGGATTAAGAATGATAGCAACAGACAAAGCAGGAGAGGCATTAAGCTCTCAGGCATTTAAACAACCAAAATGGAACTTAGAGAAAGCAAAGGGGAAAGGGGAAAGACACACATCTGCCTCCATCAAATGACATGCACAGTGTGTTGGGTTTGTACAACAGATGTATGGCGCCTCAAGCAGCTCACAACCTTTCCATTTCAAGATTCCAAGGATTCTTATCATCTGAGCTATGAAGCCAAACATGGCCTCATGCGTCACCGGTTATATGGTTTGCACCCTAATTTTGACCCCCTTATCTCTACAGCAGATCACCCAGGGTACCAACTTGCATGATCTGTGGTGCATTGGTGTTCTTGGCATAGACAACGATCATTGCAAAACAAATGGAATGAGACTATGTAGCGGTTGGCAAGATGTTAAAGTCAGAGAAAGAACGACTGTTTTCAGCAATAATTTTACAGTAGGTTTACAGCTGGTGCAAGTACCAAGCAAACCCTCACCATCAAAAGGAGAGTGGACTGTCAGTGAGATTCAGAAGGGTTCTGGAATCGACACTTACTACTTATCAACAGTTGGTGTACTGACGCCTTGTTAGTTGGCGAGTTGGCTGGGAGGCCCAGGGCGGTTCTGGGCTCTGAAACCAGCCGTGTGATTTCTTTATATCATGCTTCCTGTCTACTTGTATAGATAATTCTTGCTCCTAGTGCTTCAATAGCTTAGGCTAGTGAAGGTCTAGCCTAAGCTTGTCCAGGCCAAACTTATTAAGGGGTAGCTACAAAGGACATTTATAGAAACTTTACAACCATTAAGGGTTAGTACTACTGCATAGTATGCAAGCTAACTTAATGGCATTTCTGTGCGAGTGTGTAATTCAATCTTCTCTGCTGTTTGGTTGCACTTGCTCCTTGTTCCTCTGGTTGTGTGATTGCAACATCTGACTTCAAAAAGGTTTACATCCCAGCGTGAAGGGTGTAAAACCTAATTGTTACTTTGATGGCCATTCAGCTTTCCAGCTAGAAATCTTAACATAGCATCTGGTCTAGAACAATGGAAGTGTTCATCTTCCTAAAGGCTTAGTAGAAGCCATTGGGGTGAAGTCCTGTTGGCTACATGTGCCGGCAAAACCAGACTTTATTGAGCCTTCCAGGTACCACTTCCAATGCCTGTGAAAAGAAAAGAAAAGAAAAGAAAAACTACGCAAGCAGCAAAAAGCTCCTCACGTCAATTCAGGAAAAGGGGCCACTTGGGAAGAAAAGCCCCTTCACTAGAAAAGAAACGGGGGTCAGTGAGGATCAGGAAGGTTGCGAGCAGACAAGCTAGCAGACCTCTCCTGATTGGTTTGAAGGTGGGGAGAATGCTCAAGAGAACGTCTGGTCTGAACAAGCTTATGAGCATTGTGCACAGAATGAGCATGGAGTTTGAGAGCAAGTTTTCTGCCATGACTCTTCAGAGGAACCAAAGTGTGAGGAACGTAAATAACACCCCCTACACCTAATAGAATAACATGAAGAAAATGGTCTCCTGCAATACTGCGTCTAAGGTGACCATGTTGAGCATGGGCGGCTTGGAGCTGCTGCTCAGGGCGAGTGTCTCCACAGTACTTGATCTCAATGAGATGGGTGGTACGACGCTGCCAAGGGAGGTTCTCGGGGCGAGCCTGTCTAGGCTGGTAAGCTGTGGCTGGTGAATGGGGTCTGCCTCCAGCTGCGGTGGCTGCCTGTGAAAATTGTGTTTCCTTCCAAGTTCACCTTTGCTCAAGGTTTTGATGATAAGCCTGGAAGTGAGGTTATGTCTTTCAATAACCATGTTCTGAGTTGAAGTATTCTGACAGCATATTTGACCATTTTTGGTATTTGACTATCTGGCTGATGACATAGCATGTGCGATGAACTAGTGGCTCTGCCATAGAGATGCGCCAGTCTCTGAGTGTATAGAGTGCCCATTCTAAATTTCATGGCATTCCTTTGTGATAAATTAATCTCATTGTTTCAGAAATTGCTAGTTCCAGGTTGACTGCTTGTCCAATGATTTGTAGTAATCTGAGCCAGTATAGAAACAGGAAGGTCTGTTATGCATGCTCATGTGAGCTTTCAGTTTGTCCTTTATGCTTTGTATCGGAGCAAGGCTGGTTTTAGTGGTAGGGTGGGTAGTCTCATCTTTCTCTTCTGTGATCCTGTAACATCTAAAGTCACGTCAAGGATGGCACAGCACGTCATACCTCTAGCGCCTTAAGAGTTGTCAATCCGTGGGACAAAGGACTGAGGGACCTGGCTCCATGCACGCCAGAGCCTGCCAGCGTCTCCGCTAGGTTCTATTTTCATCTTGAATAGCTGCCTGCACGCTGCCCAAGGGAAATCCCCCTCTCAGTCGAAACACCACAGTGGTTGATTAGGTAACACCTAAATTGTTACAGATCCAGTGTATTTGGATTAAGGATTGCCATCAGGTGAGGGTGGTGGGACTGTTTTATCATACTTATAATAATGAAGAGCAGCATGTTTTGCTATGGCATCAGCAGAATCATTTCCAACTACACCAGTGTGGGCTTTGTCAAAGTGTTTGAGAGTGTATGATCATCAGCGAATGAAATGCTGATCATGGAGACAGTTTGTTTCATAAGTTTAGCATGTGTGAGCTTCCTGTGTAGTCCAGGCAACAAGATTTGTTTCCTGAACTGATATGGCAAATGAGCACTGTCTGTTAATGCAATGTGCACGCACTCTGCCCTCAGTGCAAAGCTCTGCCAGAAAGTCCTGCTCTATTTAAAATGCTGCTTATCCCGACTCTACCAAATGCTGCTTATCCCAACTCCATGATGCTGCTTACCCGGTACGGGAGTCCCAACTCCATCAGAGTCAGAGCATAGATGGCTGTTTTAGTCTAAAGTGGAAAGAATCATGCTCTAACGACAAGTATTACTGGTACACTAGTGGTGTATGCTCACAATTGTCAGTCTGGAGCCTTAAGTTTTATATCAAAATTGTAAGCGCCGTGAGGCTGGGAGCCATAGTGATAACCATATAACAGATATTTCCAGAATTTCATATCGTGGAGCTATATGCTATGCCTTCCAATCTGGAATCCTTGTTGGTGGCAGGTCATTGAGGCCTGAGGAATACTACCTAAAGAAGTTCATGCTCCAGATGTTCTCATTGAATTGGTATCAAGCATCCGCACCATGGCCCTTCCAGTTTGTGCTTAGGCATGAAGGTAGCAGTGGCACCATATGGTCTTTCCGCTTATGCATAAGCGGAAACAGAGGAATGGATTGCATGGTGTGCCGCGTTGAGCATGGATTGCATGGTGTGTGCCGTGTTGAGCTTGACATCAAACAATCCAGCATGCTAAATGCGCATTTACCAACTTGGTGATCACATTAACATCTTCAATTGGGTAATCGCGTCCCTTTCCAGCTCGGCTGCCCGTTTGGACCAAGGAAAACCATAAATGTCATTTCCAGCATTTCACCAGGTTGACAATCTCCCTGTTTTCCAGCCTGGAAGCTGAGCTCTGAGCTGGAAAGTTCTAGTAGTAATACTCCTATAACCCAAGTCATTGAGGTGACCTTTTCGCATATTCTGCTAATTGGTTTCAAAGGGGACACTCCTGGTTTAATTTCCACCAATTGGCATTTCAAAACCATATCCTTGATTTTCATTCATTCATGTACGACTCATTTCCTCCATTTTGATTTCCTTACTGTAATAAACTCGGTCACTGACTCAATTGCCTATTTAGGAATCAAGTCAGCCTTTCCTCATCTTATAACAGCTAAGCTGCCCTCGTTCAGCAGGTACAGCTATGTAGCCTTACCTCAGTTCCTGAGCAGTGCACAGGTCTAGAGCAAGTGCGCTTTTTATTATCAAGTTCCTTGTGGTGTCCAATGCGTGGCCACCGCAGTGCCTCTGCCGCAGTGTGCTCTTTTGCAGCCCCCCGGTTGTGAACCAATTTTTCCTTGTAATTTGAGCAGCGCATTGCGAGCATTCCCTTGTAGACCCCTATGTTGACCCAGAGTGCGCTATGTGCTGCATGCCCCTAGGTAGGTGGCTCAGGGGAAGATTGTCCTCTTGGCTGTCTGTTGCAGGACCTGCAGTGTTGCTTGGTGTGCCATCCTTTCTGTTCTGTCCTCTCACTTGTGCAATTCACCTGTACAAACTTTCCTGAGTGCCCAATGTCCCTTATGTGTGCTTTCTTCAGATACTCTGCGGCTTTCCGTTCACTGACATTGCTTGAGTACAGGTACATGGTGCTGCAGAGAAATAATTGCTTAACCTAATTGCTTATCTACCTGGTGCTTGCATACAATCTAACAACATGCTTCTATGCACAAAATTTATCTACATGATTTACTCCATTTCAATGAGCAGCTTAGCAGTCAGACTTTTTGACTGAGGCTTATTGTAATTGGACACCTTATTCTGATACGCATCCTCGAGAGGGCAACAGCAAACGCTCTACTTATCTATATACTAGTACACATGCCTGCAACTCTCCTTTCTGATCTTCAAAGCCTGTATGCTGGTGATCAGTACCTCCTACCAGACGGGCATAAAGCTGCAAGGCTTAAGCTTACTGTGGGTGTGAAACAAGGATGCCCTTTCTCTCCACTGCTCTTCTCGTTGAACATTAATGACATTGATACGATTGCTGAGGGAGTGCAAGGGGCAGTAACCGGGTCAGAGGATGTATGGGTCACGAACATGTTGTATGCGGTTTACCTGACTCTGCTAGCTAATGCCCCTGATGCCGTGCAAACCATGCTAAACGGGCTTTTGGTCTACGCACGCTCCAACCACCTGACCATCAACACTGCAAAATCAGAGGTGGTCCATTTCAACTTTAAGTGCGGTGCTCAGGTGCCCACTTTAATGTTAGCCGGCGCTGCTTTGAAATGCTCTGACTCATTTAAGTACCCTGGCATGACTTATCACCGAACACTTAGAATGGCAGCCTCGTCTGAGCATGCAGCTATACCAATGCTTGCAGCAGCTCATCGAATACGTGGGTTTGTACAGGACACTGCCCTATGTGACAGACCTTATGCTTCCCTTTGACTAGCTAAGGCATATGTAGTGCCTGCTGGTACGTATGGCTGTCAGGTTTGGGGCTCAGGATTTTTGCTCGAAGGTGATGTATTTAGACCTACCCTCAAGACAATGCATTTGAATTTCTTAAAGGGCACCCAAGGTGTGAAGCGGTCTGCGCCTTACTTGGCTGTACTGCGTGAGTGTGTGCACGAACCTCTGCAATTCTATTGGTTTAGGGCTGCCATTAGGTTTTACATCAGCTTGCTGTCCTCTAACAGTTCCATTCTTAAGCAGGCCCTTCATGTAGACCTGAAGCTGGTGCCAAGACTAAAACATCTCGGACTGGACTGGACTGGGCGCTGCCACGCCTGTTGCCCCACAAGAGGGGTCTACTCCCTGGCGTACATGTTACAAGGTCGCTAGGAGCAAACAAGGTATTACTGCGAGTGCGTCTTTGACGTGCTCACATACGGCTATAGCTGAACTGACAAAGGGATCAAATACTCCTTCAACTGACTCAACTGTCCTCCGGACCACAATGCAGTATAAATTTGGCACTGCATAAATCTGGCGTGACAGCTGACCTGAGGTTTACTAAACCCTAGTAGGATGAGAAAAGTGTGGAGGGACATTGCTGACATGAACCCTCTGAAAAGCGACTATAAATTGGTGACTTATCATTCAATACTCGTGAAGTTCTTGGTTTGCCTGTCCCCTCTTAGATCTTCTAGCTGATTCACACACTCGGGTGCGGAATGGGGGTGCCCTTCATGATGCCACCTCGCTATCTGCACCTTGATCTTCCTAAGCATGTTATGAGGAATGTGAGCAGGTTTCGTTTGCGAGCACATACTCTCACGGTGGAATCCTCCATCTGGCGTGATGGAAATGGCCACTGTAACAAGTGTTCCAATGCTGTTCAAAATGAGGTGCATGTTTTTTTCCACTGTCAAGACTTGTTTGTGTGCTCTCTAAGAAGAAAGTACTTGTTCCTTTTCTTCCCTTTCTGCCAATCCTTTTCTATGGAGGCCCCATATATTAACATACCTTGCCTAGTCAGACTGTCTTATAATTTATTTTCTTTCTCAACAGTACAACAAACTCTGCCTGCCATTTCAGTTCATACATTATACTATTTTTGGGCTGGCAAAGACCGGCAACAAACTAATCAGCCTCACGACCTGGCTGGCAGTTAATCCTAACTTGTAACTAATCATGATGATGATAATAAATCAGATTGAGGCGCGCACTCGCACAGCGATGCCACAAACTGAGCCTGCCTACTTTCCTGCTTGGAGTGATTGTGACCATCTGTTAACACAATACTGAGCCACCCCTCAGTAAGCTTGGCCTAGACTGGTGTAAAGTCAAAAGAACTTTCTAGACCCGAACACACATTTAGGTGTTGCTTGCACTTAACGGCTGGTGGTTAAACCAACTTGTAAAAAAGTCTCTTACACGTTTAGACCTGAAGCCTCCAGGTTAACATGACACTCTAACTAGCACGACCCAGAAACAGGGATATCCGGCTAAACAGGTTGGAAAAAATGTTGGCCCATGCTGGCCAAGGCATGAAAAACAATGTCCTCTCCAAAGAACAGCAAACACAACATAGTACATGCAGTGGGTAGGGGCTTGATCTTGAGAATACTTGCCACCCACAATCCATTAAGTTTGAACATTGGTTTCAAAATAAAGCTACCCAGCAACCTGACGCAGCTAACTCGTATGACAAGACAGGGCACAGGTAAAGCAAGTGCCAAGAGCTTTCCCTCAACTGTACAGTATCAACTCACAGCACCTGTGCACTGATGCCCATCTGTTGCTCCAATTGCTCTCATAGGAAAAGTGCTAAAAAATCAGCTTCACACAACCAGGGATGAAATGTGGGGGCGCCAGCGTGCTCTGCAATTTCAAAATTCGGGCTGGACTTGGGTCCGCGCCGTCCTGCAACTTATTCAATACCCTCCGATGCAACTGCAAGCTCATGCATGCACTGAATGCGCATAGATGCATAAACTACGCCAGTAGACACCATGCACCGCCACCTAGCTGTAGCTCTGGTTCTCAAATGTTCAAAGGCACCTGCTGAACCAATTGTGTGCAGTCGAGACAGAAGCCAGCCATCAGTGAGTCACCGCCAGATGGCATGGGCTGGTCCTTTGTTATTGTCCAACCATGTGCACTTGTCCACGGTCCCACGCGGCATCGCGATCATGGGTGCTCTGCCAGAAGCCTACAGAAGGACATGCATTGTCTTGCGTCCTGCCCACACACAGCATTGGCGACTATGCACCTGGGGCCACCTTTTATTGCTCACGCGCAGCTCTAACTGGCGTCTAGGGGGGTGGCCGACACTGCTTGTTGCTGCTCCCCAGCCGACGAAGCAGACGGCATCTGGGACGGATCCAGCGGTGAGCTGGCATTGGTGGCCTCGCCCTGGCTGCCCTGAGGTTGCACATCCACCGCAAGCACAACAGAGAGGGGACAGGTCGAGGGGACAGGTTACGAGAGCATGGGGCAAAAGGTGCTGGTGTACACAATGGGGATAGGAGGCAAAGGATTGGCTCAGCCAGGGCCGCGCATGAGGCTGGCTGCAGCCGCACAGCCTCTTGTATGGCTTCCATGGGCGCAGGCGCCATGGAGGTGCGCGCGCGATGGGCGCGCTCTATGCCAGCCTGAGTGGTGTACAGTGCTGCCCACGGCACCCTTGACCAGTTGTAGCAGGACCCTTAGGCATAATTGAGCTTGCGCAGACTATCACTCAGCTTGCACGCACACACATACACACACGCACACGCACACGCACACACATGCAGGCGTGCACGTTGCGCAATTAGTGCTTGCAGGTGATGCGCCCACAAAGCAGTGCCAGCTCACACCCAGGTACCCACACTTGCGTCCACGGGTGCCACCCGAGGGCAGGCCTGCAGAGGCACGCTTGTTGCAGCACAACCCACCTGCGGGCCTGCGGGGGGCTGGCTGCTGAGCGGCGGCTCGGCCGCTGAGAGGGAGGCGATGCCATTGCCGTGCATGTCCAGTGGCTGGGGCAGCAGGGGGGAAGGCATGAGGGACGCGATGTTGGGTCCCAGCCCGCCTAGGTGCGCCTGCGACTGCAGGGGGTGCGCGCCCAACCCACCCAGCTGACCGCCGCCCAGTGGCAGCTGGGAGGTGGTAAGGAAGGCTGGCTGGCCTGCGGCTGAGCCCGCCAGGCCGGTCTGCAGGCCAGCTGCGAGCTGCAACAGCGGCGTGGGCTGCTGCAGCTGCTGCAGCAGCATGGGGTGCAAAGGCTGCGAGAACACAGGGGGCAGGCCGCTGTTCTGTGCGACGAGGGGGGCGGCAGGGTGAGACGCCAACGCGGTCGTCGAGGCGCCCATGAGAAAGGGCTGCTGTGGCGGCTGCTGCTGCAGGAGCATCTGCTGCGGTGGTGGGCATGAGGCCCCTTGCAGCTGCAGCTGCAGCTGCTGCAGCTGCTGCAGCTGCTGGGCCTGCTGGCTGTGCTGCTGCTGCTGCAAGATGAGCAGCTGCGTCTGCAGAGGCAGCCCGGCTCTCAGCTGCGCATCCATTGGCACGCACACAGGGAGCTGGAGCGGGGGCGAGAGGCCCCTGTTTGTGTTCCTGGGAGGCAACTGCAGGCCGCCCGATGCAGGGCTGGGTGCTGACAGCTGGAGAAAGCCCTCTTGTTTTGACAAGTGGTTTGGCTGCACCTCTAGCTGCTGCTGCTGCTGCTGCTGCTGCTGCTGCTGCTGCTGCTGTGGCTGTTGCTGCTGTGGCTGCTGTGGCTGCTGCTGCTGCTGTGGCTGCTGCTGTGGCTGCGGCAGAGGCGCCTGCACCTGGGTTGCTTGCTGGGCCTGTGGCTGAAGCTGCTGCTGGCTGAGCGCATGCAACACTGCCTCAAGCTTCTCGTTGCTGTCCTGGAGGTTGAGTATGTACTTAATCACCTGCACAGGAGGAGGCCGAGAGCAACAAGAATGCCTTGGGGCAAGCCCCAGCACACTTGCACAAGCAGCCTGAGCGCTGTTGTTCAACTCTCCACCGCCCAGCAGTGACATGCAAGCTCAAGGCCCCTATCAGTAGAGCTATGACCTTCCTGGTTCCTGGCAACAGAAGAGGGAAGCATAGTGTCCAAGACTCCCCTCTGTGGCGCATCAGGCAGAACCACACGTCACAAGGAGTGCGAGGCTGCTCAGGAGGCACAGGGCAATTGCATGGTGCATCTGCGTCAAACAGACATGGCTTGATTTGATGAACATAATAGACCAGCATGCACACCACTCACCTCTTCAAGGAAAGTGGCTGTATTGGCGCGTGGGTCGTTGGGGACAAGCTTCCGGAGGGCTTCGATCCTGCAGATTAGGCAAAACATGCGAGGTTGTGCCTTCGTCAACTGTTGTGTGGTAACCGGGCAACTCAAACGAGTGTTGGTGCAGCAAAATTGCGACTGTGAGCACGCAAATCACAGGAAGCCATCCTTGCCTGTCGTGCCTGTTGCAAGCGCAGCTGTTGTAGGACCTCCTGACCTTTTGGTGTTCCCCACCTCCTTATGAGAGGGGGGAGTGAGACCCGCACCGCATGCGCATGCAATTGTGCCACAGACTTGACAAACAAAGGAGGGAAGCAGAAGTGCCTGTTGGGCAGGAGAAAGAGGGGAAGAAAGTGATGCGCATGTGAGGGCCTGTGCTGCAGCTGCGTGCAGGTTTCAGGCTTAGGTGGGAGTCCCCCCAGGAATGTCCAGTGGTGCTTGCATGCAGGCAGGCAGGGCGATGGCGTGGGTGCATGGGTGGTTGCACAGCAAGTGGACTTGGCACAGCTTCCGAATTGGCAACGAGCCCTACACGCTCGCGAAATCCAGGCCAGCTGAGCCACTGGAACACGTGCAGCGTGTTACTGCACCAAGGATCGCGCGCGTTCATTATCCCTCACCGCTCGTTGATACGGTTGCGCCGCCTGGCCTCAGCCGCTTGGTGGCGCTGTGCGTACGTGTCTGAGCTTGAAGGACGCCGGCCGCGTTGTTTGGAGGAGGCCTGTTGTCGAGATGGAGCTGCACACCCCGGCAAAGACGGGTCGTTACCCTCTGCCTGCTGCAATAGGGCAGCATCCATGGCGTCCGGCGACGTTTGTCGGGCAGCTCCAGCGCTCGACGGACCCGCCTCTCCCAGGAGTGCCCTTAACGTGGCCTCAGGTCCCGCGTGAAGGGGCCCAGATGCCCCCGCTGCTGCTGCTCCAACTTGACCGTTAGCAATGCTGGCGTGCGTGTCCTGTTGGTCTGCGACAGCAGCCAGACGGTTGAGCGCCTGGACATCCATTCTGCAGCTGGACCGCAGGCTCCACCACAACTCTTCACCCCATGCACGCAGTGTGCCACATTGTTACAATATCCGCCTAAGCTCCCATATCGATTTGATTTCCTAGCATGCTGGGATGAATTTGTGTCATGTGTGCTGAATTTAACGATCGCCAAAAGGGCGCCTTTTCTTCTGAATTCGTGTGCATGTCTTGCGAGCTATACTATCTTGCAGCTTGGAAGCAAGCGCATTGCCTGCATCTGGTGCATGATTGAAAGCATTCTTGAGCGCAGCGCCAATCTGCATGTGCGCACACACTGTCAGTGGCACAGGCACATGCAGTGCATGCGCATGGCAACTTCGATCACTAGCCCAATCTATCACTGGCCCGTCTGATTTCCGCCTGATTCTTCCCAGCTCGCTGCCTCCTCCACTGCTTGAGCAGCAGCAATTGAACCACGTGCCCGCAGCGCAGCTGCAAGCGTGTCCACCTCCTGCGCGTAAGCACCAGTTGAGCTTGTCTAGGGACTTGTGCTCATGCAGGTACAGAGTTCGAGGAAACTTGGTGCATGACGCGGCTCTTGGAGAGTGTGTGCGTGTGGCTGCTCCCTAGGTGGGGGCTGTTGGTTGCGCTGACTGCAGCAGCACCACCCAGCGGCCCATGCAGCTGCTGTGACACCAGAACGCACGATGTTCATGGAATGCAAGCTCACCTGCTTAGGGATGCGATAAGGTGTGTACTGGGGGCTAGGAAATTGGCGGGAGGCAACCTCATCTCGATACTGTTGCAGAGCCACCTGCAGCAGGCGCGTCATACGGGAGGCATGCTTTTTCTTAGCTCCAAGTTGGACTGGGTCCCCTTTTTTTGCTTCTAGTAGGCAAATACTGCTGTTGCATGAAACACACATGTACAAACAGGTACATGTAAAGAAAAGGCAGAGCCTGTTGGAGTAGGTGTCGATGTTTACCGCATCCTTCAGCTTCAGCAATGCTCAAGTGCAAGGCACACAGAATGGCGAATTCTTAAATTTCAAGCATATGTCCTGCTTTGGGCACCTTGTTAAAATGATACTTCTCATGTGTGCATGCCAGGCTTTGTTCTGGCACCTGTATCCTTTACTGTCGCCATAGGCTTGAGGTCTTTTCAATTCGTTCGATCATGCACATTAAACGGTGCAAGGTGTAACCCAGTCAGAAGCCTGCCAGCGGAGGCACGCACCTGGATGTCCTTCCCGACATGCGCGTAAGACTTGCAAAACTTTGGGGTGACCTTGACATGGTGTGGGTGTGACATCATACCTAGAAGGTCGTGGTAGACTAGGACCTGCAAGACCAAGGCAACAGCTAGGTTTAGAAGTCTTATTAAGAATCGTGATGCGCTCAACTTGTCGCCTGACCAGGTGAAACCCTTTGACAGCGGCTACGAAAGATTGGAAGCTAAGGTCAAGCAAAGCCTTTTCTAAAGAGAGCAAGAAGCTTGCCTTTCTGCATTCTCAGGCCCTTAAGCACGCAATAATGATCACAATATTCATGAAGGCACCACATGCACGCCCAACACCTCCATTTAGTGAGGAATGAATAGCCTCTCCAGCCTGCTTTTGCTAGTTTGCTCCTCTTCAGCGTATCTGTTTATTGAATGAGGCACCATCGCATGTCACTGCACTGCCGCGATGGAAACCTCAAACCAGACAGGACATGCAAATGCAACCCTAGTCCAAGCTCCAAGTCTCATTCGAATTTCTTCCTCTGAAGCTCCATGGCAAGATAAATTATCCTAACCGTGCATTGACTTGCCCACTTACCCGCACACACGCGCCTTCATGTATCCACATGCACACGCACACATGCGTGCACACACAACTTGCCAACACACGCGCGCACTCAGGCACACATGTGCGTGCATCTTGTATATGCGCGCATGCAGATGGAATTCACAGATGCACTTGGGTACATACACACCTGACCACTGGTTGAAGGCCCTGCCCCAATGCCAATGGTGGGAATGCCAACTGACTTGGTGATGGCGGCAGCGATGGGACCAGGTACGCACTCAAGGACAAGTGCAAAGCAGCCTGCACGCTGCAAGGCCTGCGCCTGGTCAAGCACCTGTAATGCCTCCTCTGCCACTTGCGCTTGTGGGCGAAAGCCACCTGCAAGGGAAGGGTGCCTAAGGGGAGGGGTTGCATGACTGGATTGGGAGGACGGCTAAGCATCAGCCAGGAGCCTTATCAGATAACTGGGATGTGCAGTGCATGTATATCTTTCCGCGCACACTTCCCGCCTTGTCTCCAGGGTCGTCCTGTCTTCAGAGTAGATACGAGTGCCTTCCTCAGTTAGCTTGTGCCACCAGTACAGTGTGATCAGCGCCGGCAGCGCCGAGGACAGATGTGTATTCTACATCTTTCAAACAAATGGATGAAGTTCGGCTCAATAAGAGTGCTCTTCCTGTGACTTCCGGTCAGCAGTGCTCCTGAACCTGAGAGGACTGCACCAGGTGGCACTTGCTTGCAGGTAAGACTCAGCTCAGCCAGCTGGTCAGCCGACGGGCATCACCCACAAACGGCCCGCGCCCCGATTTGCTCTCGGCAGAGTGCTGAGCCAACATGGCGCTGCCTGATTGGGGATCAGCTCGGCCAGGTATCCTGGTAGTTAACTCCCTCGCAGTGCCAGTGCCTTGATGCACACCAATCAGCACGGAGGGCCATCTCCTTGCCTACGCCGCTGCTCACCTATGACGCTGATTGACTGCGGCGTCAGCCCCACATGCCCCATCACCGCCACTCCTGCCTCAACAATTGCGTGGGCAGCCTCCACGCGCGCTGGGCTCCCACCTGCCCATGTGCAGAGGGGCAGGCTGGCGCTGAAAGGTCCCGCTCGTACACGCAGGTACAGGGGGGTGGACATGCCCATGTGCAGAGGGGCAGGCTGGCGCTGAAAGGTCCCGCTCGTACACGCAGGTACAGGGGGGTGGACATGCCCATTCAAGAACAAAACACACATGTTCTCAGGCACTGCATCAAAATCATTTGTTCCGAAAGGTACGCACGTGCAAGGGCATCTGTACAAGCATGCACATGAGTGGGCACATGTGCTTATGTGTCCATGCGTATGCATGTGTGCGAGAGTGTGTGTCTCCATAGGCGTGCACATGTGCCTAGTGCATGAGCGCACAGGTTCACATAAGTGCGTGCCACAGAGGTGCATGCCTCTGAATTCAATTCAAGGTGCACTTCATCAATGGTACCACCGCCATCTACACCGCTCACTGTCCATTGCTGCTTCAGATCCATATCAGAGCATGAGCATTCGCGCTGGACAGCGCGCTTCTGCTGTGTGCCTCACAAGGCAGCGTGTGCAAAGCTGTGTCCTCAACACCATGTACCTCGTGCTTCACAGTGGCTACGCCTTCTCAAGCTGCATGCCCACGCACCCTCCAGTTTCACTGCATCCATCTGTCCCTCTTTCAGCAGGCGCGTGGCGCTGACAACGGCATCGCGCACGCTCGTCTCGTAACTGCCAAAAGGCAGGTCTCCCACCAGGAAGGCACGGCGCGCACCCCGGGCCACAGCTCTGCAGTACGGTCCAAGAGACTGTTTCCAGGCTTGCGCGCTTGGTCCCTTTTGTGGGGTGCATGCAATTCCGGGCAATACGGGGCTGTGCACAACACAACCCAAGCCAGGCATGGCTGGACATGGGCTTTGCCCTTCACAGCTTACCATTTCAGCAGCAGCAGCAGCAGCAGCAGCAGCAGCAGCAGCAGCAGCAGCAGCAGCAGAAGCACCA
>LKMJ01001449.1_pt1 | contig 20928 bp, 17 predicted proteins | sample 643391 | NCBI WGS metagenome assembly LKMJ01 (sample SAMN04112250, study PRJNA286221) | soda lake metagenome | biome: soda lake; feature: Kulunda Steppe; material: water; isolation source: sample PL-Br10 brine of Picturesque Lake | place: Russia: Kulunda steppe | collected 2010-07
CCCTTCTCGACCTGAGACGTTTACTTCGTGTACTCTCTGTATAACCTTCTCTGTTTGACCTGCCTGTCCAATTTCATCGATTATGGTAAATATATCTTGCATAAAATCATCATTTTGGTTCTCATCATAGTTATCTGTATTATTCAATTCACTTTCATCATCATCTAACGAATTGTTATAATACTCCTCGAGAAATTCCTCTTCGTAGTAGTCACTCTCGTTCAGTTCTCGCTGAAATTCCTCGAGGTCGTCGACTTCCTGTCCGGTAGTCTCGAGCAGGCCGAGTTCGCCAAAGGGGAGGACGTGGACGTCTTGTTCGGCGCTGAACGGGTCTTCGCCGAGGACGTGGTCGTAAAAGAGGTCCTCGAAGGTAGGCGCATCTTCGAATTCACCATCGCCGTCACTGATGAGGAGATTCGCTTCACAGAGTTCTTCTGGGGTGGCGTTGAACTGGTCTTCGATGTAATCGCTGTCGAAGTCGTCGAGGATGGTGTCGTTGCCGATATCGTATGCGAAACAGAGGGTGGGGCCGCGCATTGCCCGTTCTTGATACGGATCGGCGGTCCCGAAGACGTCCTCTTGGACGGCGAAAATCGCGTCGTTCGCGAGGAGTTCGGTGTGTTCGTTCGGCGCAACCGTTTCGAACGAGCGATCGCTTGGATCGCCGCTAAAGCGATCCCACATGACTTTCGCAGAGACAGTTGGATACAATCGAGCAGCGAGATAGCGACTGAATCCCTCGTGCTCGTCGAGTGCAGGATCGAAAAAACCCATCTCGAGGTGCTCGTCGAACGTTTCTGTCTGCGTCTGCAGTTGAAACAGGAGGGTGCCGACTGTCACCGAGACGTCTTTGGTTCGGGTGTGTCGACTCTCGTTATCCGCATCGACGAGGACGACTTCGACATCCGAAACGGTGACGTCGACGGTTCCATCGGCTGCGTCGGTGGTGTCGACGTCGATGTACTCGAGGGCAGCTTCCGGCCCATCGTCATAGGCAGTTGGATCAGTTGGTGCAGGTGCATGGACCTGTGTTTCGGTGCCGTCATCGAACTCCTGACCAGCACTCGAGAGCGAGTTCATCACCTCGAGATAGACGAGGAGGGTGACGTAGCCGTGGAAGTCGTCGTCACCAACGGTTTCGATGGCGGCTCCGAGTTCGGTGCTGTTGTCTGCCGTCTGGAGTGGTTCGCGTCCGGCACTGTCGACGCCGGTGATTGCTGCCTCTCTAATTTCGGCGTGGATCGCCGTGGTGGTTCGGTCCATCGCCAGCGATTCGTCGAGTTCGTGTTGGGGTGCCGGTCGAGACTCGAGAACGCCGACGATCGCGATGGCACTCACGAGGAGCAAGATAGCGATGATAGCGAAGGGAATGCGTGCACGGTCGTCGTCTGCCAGCCGAATCGAACGCGCGCGTGTCATGGCTCCCACGTCTGGACGGTGATGGTCACGGTTTCGGTCGCGAACGCATCGGTGAGGGTTCGCTGAAACTGTGCTTCCCAATCGTGGTTATCTGGATACTCCTCGGGGACTGTCTCGAGATCGGTCGCCACAGACGTGTTCTCGAGGTCAGCAGCGATCCACGCCGCGAGTGCGTCAGTCAACTCTGCGTTCGCCTCGAGCGCACTCCCATTGTGTCGACTGAGGTGGCCATCGTCAGGGTCGAACGTGACACCGACCGCCTCACCCATACGTTCGTAGTGATACACCGTGAGTGCCCGATCAGCACCGAGTGTCTCGAGGGCGTGCTGTGAGGCGTCGGGATCGAACCGTTCGGCGATGATGACGCGGGCGACTTCCTCGCTCGCGTTTATCCGCGCCTGGTCGTGGTCACGGCTATCGGCGTAGGCGTGGTAGTACGCCGTTCCCATTGCGTCGGTGTCGACGGGATCGATCCCACTCGAGACCGTCATCGTCGTCGTCGAGATGTCCGCGTCGGCTGGTGGGCTGACGCCAGCACTGGCACGACCAGTCATGGACGCGTTGTCGTAGGGAGTCCACGTGGCCGTCGCGTAGAACTGATGGTTCGATCCGACCAGTACGCTTCGGGTGGAAGCGTCGACGGCCTCCTCGAAATTCTCGCCGTACGCGAGCAGTGGTTCGTCCTCGAACGCCACGTTCGCGAGTGCAGCGTCGGCGAGTAACCCAGTCGCGGAGCCGTGAGCAACCCGGTCGAAGGTGCGTTCGCCAGCAGTCAGATCGTCGTGAAAGTCGGGTTCGGCGCGCTCGGTCGAGTACGACACGGAAATTGTCGAGGCGGCGATCGTTTCGGCCGTTCGGTCGGGTTCGTGGGTATCGATTTCACTGTCGCTTGCAGTGAGATAGATCGCGAGCATCGTAACGCTCGCGGTGATGAGAAGGAGTGCCATTCCGACGTCGAGAACGGTACTGACGCCACGCTCAGGAACAGTCATTACCAGACCTCCACACGAAGCGTTCCTCCCCGAACGTCACCGGGCCCGATCCGAATGGGAATCGGTCTGGTCGCAACTCGCGTCTCCGGTGGTGGCACCTCCGCCTTTGTCTCCGTGGTAAGGGGCACCTCCTCGCTATCGGCGTCGAAGTACAACTGCTCGAGTGTCGTTTCTTCACCATCACCGAACACAGTTATCGATATATAGACATGGTGATTTTCTGGAAGGGAGCGTCGGTCGAGCGTCGTCGTGGCACTGTCGTTGTACTGACCGTCATCCTGTATTTCGGCCCACACGCGCTCGAGTGTCGGTTCTTCGACGGCTCGATCACTCGTTCCAGGCAGGGAATCGGTAACGAATCCGGCGTAGAGTCCTAATGCGAGTGCAATCGTTGCGACTGCGACGAGGGCAGCGATGGGTTCGGTTTGGGCCCTATGCGGTGACGAGGATGACATAGAATTCTTCTTGATTGCTGTCATAATGCAGCCACTCGAGTTCGGTATCGATACAGTGGCGATTGATCACAGGACAGTCAAAATGGAGAGGAGGATCGTCTGCGAGCATGTCGATCAGCGTCGGTGGAAACCGAATCTTCCGAACAGTCAGCTCCATCTCAGAATCAGACCAACTTTCATCGTGTGCCTGATACGTGTGATCGATGTGGGTGATGAAATTCATCGTCGGGTTTTCAGACCACCAGTAGGTATCAGCGGGTGATTCACCGCTAATGATATGGAGCAACTGTCTCTGTGATACTTCTTCAGGCCCCCACGGCCTGTACTGCCCGTGGACGGGAACGACTGTTTCGTAGGCAAAGGTCGCTCGGTCGGTTCCGTGGTCGTTTCGCAGTGCAATCGACGTGGGTGTGATCTTTACTTCATCGGCGTCGTGGGCGTAAGAGCCACTGCCCTGAAACGCACTTCCGGCGACGGTATCGACGGTGTTTGCCGCCTCGTTCGCATCTGGTGGTGGTCCAGTCGGGACAGCGAGTGCAACACCAGCGAGTGTGACGCTGACGATGGCGACGGCCATCCAGACATACCACGCATCGACGGGGGCCTCGAAATCCATGCCGGTGTTCGCTCGTAACCGTATTTAAACTGTAGAGTGTGGCGATGAACGTCATCAGATGAGTAATCCAATACACCCAACAGTTACGACATAAATTGGCGTCGCCAACACGAGTGACCGACCAACGTAGTAGCCGATAAGTCCCCGATCGAGTCCATTCCGGAGCGCCAACGACAGCGGCGTCAGAATTAGACACAGTGTGAGTACGTAGACGCCGACAGCAAGCCCCAGTGTCTCCACGGCTAGCATCTGTGCTGCCATCTCCTCGTCCTCGACAACGTGTTCTGTCATCAGGCCAGCAAGAGCAACTGTCGATCCAGCGATCAACGGTCCGAAGTACGATGCTGTGTTCTCGAGCGTCCCCGTAACGGCGAGCAGTTGTCGTTTTGCATCTCGTTCGACCTCCTGTAGCTCCTCGAGGTGGTCCGCCATCGAGACAATAGCTCGTCCCGCTGGTTGTCCTTCGTGGGCAGCAATTGCGAGCAGGCGAGCCATCCCACTCGCTCGAGCACTTGGGACATCTCTAAGTGCGCCGTACTCACCGAGGAAGGCATCTTCGACACCGATGTGAAGTCGTTTTTGAACACCAGCAGCGGTTTCGAAGACAGCACCCGTTTCTGCAGGAACCCGATCACCAGCGTGTTCGATCGACGCCTCGACTGCTCGTCCTTCTTTGACCTGTCGACCGACGAGATACAATGCGTCGACGAGATGCGCTTCGACTGCTCGGACGTGGTTTCGAACGGCTATAATCGGGTGAAAGATAGCGAGTAATGTGACACCAACACCCATTCCGATAGCCGCGATCGGTGCAAGATACGCCGGACCGAACACAGAAGTCAGTACGTACGCCAACACCCCAGCAGCGAGCCCCCACGTCGTTCGCAGCCAGAGCCGATCGGGAACGTCTGGATGTGAACTCGAGACGTCAGGTGGTGGGAACGCAACGGGTCGACGGATAAGAAGCCAGACGCTCGCCAGCACTAAGATACCGGGAAGCACGACGTTGTAGATCAGGATGAAAAACCAGATATCGATCGGATAGTCGACGATCGCACCCGCTGGAACGAGTGCCACGAGTGCGAGCGGGAGCAAGACACCGAAGGCGTACAGTCCAGTGGTCGGTCCACGGATCGAACTCGTAAACGCCGCCATCTGATCTCGTGTGCCGTGTAAGATGGCCGCGAGTGAGCGATCTAACGTCCGTTGTCGTTCAGCCGCAGGCGCATCCTGTGCAGTCACTAACAGGTACGTCGACCGACGAATTGCTGGAAACCAGTCAGCCCACTCCTCGGCAAACGAGAGCAGTCCCGACTGTGGTGTCCCCATCGCGCGGTCGATGTGTGCGTCGAGACTCTGTGCCAACGGTCCCCGCCCGGTGTCGGCGGCGAATCGAACCGCGTTCTCGGTCGATGGCTGTACCTGCATTCGAAGTACCGCTCTCCCAATGAGATTCGGCGTATCACCGAGTGCTTCGGTCCGCTCGAGTGCTGCGAGTACGTGGGGTGCACTGTGTATACTGTGTACGACACAGACGGCACCGGTAAGCATCAACAGTGGAATAACGTACGTCGGGAGTGGAGTGAAAATCAGTGGTAACAAGAACACCATCGAAACCACGCCAGCACTGTAACCCGCTCGAATAACCGTCTCGGGCGGAAACGTCGACCCGAGAAACGAGAGTGACTCCCGAAGTTCGTCGCTGACGTCGACATCGTACGGATACAAGCGAGCCAGCCCATAAACGACGATGTCACGCACACGAACTCGACGCCCTTCCCGAAGCAGGTCTCGAGAGTCGTTCACTCGAGCGCCCGTCATCGGTGCTGGCCACGCCGTGCGTACGCTGCGGCGACTTCTTCAGGGCTGGTTCGGCCATTCGCTGCAAGCGAGCGGATAAGTGAAGTTCGCTCATCGATTGCCGATCGGATGTCGGCATACGTCTCCGTGGGCCCAGTGAGGTGGTCGATGAAACGACTCTCACCCCGATCGATTCGGCCAGTCGAGACTGCGCAGTCGTGCGTACCGTCGAGTTCGTACAGTGTTTCAAACTGAATACCACTGTCGGTGACGATCACTTCCTCGATTCGTGCGAGTCGACGCTTTTTACCGGTGGGCGTTCGGTACGCCTGTGCAGTGACGACGAGATCCGTTGCACCGAACGACGACGGTTCGACCTGCAAGTCAGTGACGACTCGTTCGTAGACATCCGCTGCACCGTCGCCGTGGATCGTCCCGAGAACGGCGTTTGCGTTCGCTCCGACACGCATCGCCTCGTAGAGAACCCGTGCTTCTTCCCCACGAATTTCCCCGACGACGAGTGCACCATCACCAAGCCTGAGTGCCGTCCGAAGCGCCGCTGCAGGGGTAATCTCCGGACCGTCACCAGTTCCCGTTCGCAACGCCTGTACGTCTCGGTCAACCGATTGAAGTGATCTCACCGGTAGCTCCGGTGTATCTTCGATAACGACCGTTCGTGTATCGGGTGTCAACTCGTACAGCAACGTCCCGAGTAACGTCGTCTTCCCTGCTCCACGGGTTCCCGCGATCAGTGCTGCCGCGTTACGTTCGATCGCTACCGAGAGAAACGCGCCGACTGCGGGACGCATCGTCTCGTTGGCTACCAACGCCGGGATGGTAAACTGATCGTCAGCTTGCTCACGAAACGCGAACGCTATTCCGTCGCTTACGGGCTCGCTGACGCCAGCGATACGAACCCCCGTCCCGCGCTCGAGCACTGCCGTCGCGTCGACGGTCGGGTTCGCACGAGAAAACGCTCGGCCGCTAGTTCGACGAACTCGCGACGCCAGTGACTGGACACCTGCAGCCGTCAGATGGACGTTCGTCGCCATCGATTCACCGTCACAGACGACCCGAACTGGGTTCGAACCGACTGGCGCGGTGACGTACACATCGGTAATACGAGCGTCGGCGAACAGATCCTCGAGAATACCATATCCAGTCGTATGTTTGCTAAGAATACGCGTCACGATCGGTTTTGGTTCGGCCCGATGGCTGTGTTCGTCAGCGACGAACTCGACCGCTCGTGATGGTGCGCGCGTCCCCTCAACAGTCCCTTCTGCGATTGCTTCGTACGCCTCGATGAGAAGCGCTCGCTGATCAGACGAGAGTGTCGTATCGACGGCATCGAGTACATACAACGCCACGCTGTCCGGTCGCGTGTAGATCCGAGCTTCACTACCAGTCTCGAGGTGTGTCACATCACGCAACCGAGCCCCTTCGACGAGCGTCTGCTGGAGAGAATACGACCCGATAGTTACCCCAACAGTCGGTGTGAACAGTTCGTCGTACGTTTCGACACCCGCTGTCGCCTCGAGCAACCCGGCACTCGAGGCGATCGCTGCTGTCGAATCGGCACGGTTTCGGAGTTCGTCAGCGACGGCAAGTGGATCACTCCTCGCTGCACTCGAGAGACGCTCGTCACGATCACCGAGTAGTTCGATGAACCGTCCCGCTGCAGCGAGTAGTGTGACTGCCTGGTCGTCGTACCGATACTCGAGTCCGTTCGAACGGATGATTATGGTCGTCGCTTCCCGTGTTTCGAACGCACGAATAACCGTCTGTCGACACCCCCCTTGGTTCGCAAGACTAGCTGTTGGACACTCACTCGCATCGACAACGAGTGTCTCATCTGTGAACGTAAGCGAACACCCACACTCCGTTTCATCGACTGTCGAATCGAAGCGATTGGTCAATGACGTGAGACCGAACGCCTCAAACACCCCCTCGAGTGAGAGCGATCGTGAGCGTTCGTCTGTTGACATGGCCCGCTGTTGACTCGTATTCATATATAAATAACAGGTGATGATACGTTAGCGATGAGTGACGACGACGACCGAGTCACCGTTTGCATCCGCCTCGAGTGTGAGTGCGAGCGTCTGTTCACCTGTCCCACCGATGGTCACAGTGTCATTTTTACTCGCCGTTCCTTCGACGATCGGTGCGTCGATGAACGTCGTTCGGGTAGCTCGAGTATCGATTCCGTACCGTGCGACGCTACTGTTTTCGTTAACTCGTTCGATCTGGAAGTGAGAAAGCGAGTGAGTCGTCAACGAGTCAGCAGGCATCGTGACGGTGACGATCCGTTGAGGTGGGTGATGACCTTCGGGTGGAAGCGATTCGTCGATTACGAGCGAACGCGCCGCATCGTCGATCGATCCGATCGCCGCGTTGGCGTGTCGGTCGGTGTTTTGGCCAGCCACGTACGCGAGTCCCGGAACGGTCATCGCCAGCATCGAAACTGCAAGCAACACTGCTAGGACGTACCGAATCACGGTCACACACCACTTCCACTTACCGCAATCGTGACCAAACGGTCTCGAACAATCCCGATCGTTCGTCCGTATCGGTCTCTCTGCCCGTTTCAGCCCCAGCAGTAGTGTCGCTCACTGTCGCCGATTCAGTGACGCGTTCGTCGATAGTCTGTTGTGTCGATTCACCCACTTGGTGTGTCGACTCACTCGCTTTTACTGATGAATTCTTACCTGCCTCGAGACTGTTCTCACTCACAGGTGTCCTCTCCGACCTCTCACTCGTGCTCGTAGCGAATATCTCTTCGACAGTCTGGTCAATGGTTTCTTCATCGTCGACAGCTCCGGCGGTGGGTGTCGAGCCTGTCGTAGTCGTCCCTTTCGAGCCTGTCGCAGTCGTCCCTGTTGATCCTTCTGTAGCCGTCGCTGTTGATGCCCTCGTCGTTGCTGGTTGTACCTCTTCAGATTCGGAAGGTGAGTCGAGCACTTGGGTGGTAGTCGCTCTCGAGTCGCGCTCGGTCGAGTCGCACTCGAGTCGTTCAAGCCGGTCCTCGAGGGTTCGAATCCGTCGCTCGAGTCGGTCGACGGTTGCAATAGCAGTGTTTGCCTGCTGTTCGACCGCTTCGTTGACACCAGTAACGTGGTCGACGAAGCCGTCTACCGATTGGGTCGCCCCTTCCACAGCAGCGATTCGCCGTTCGTGTTCTGTGAGGTGCTCTTCGAGCGTCTCGAGTGTCCGCGTGACAGTGGCGAGTTCAGCGAGGTCGTCGATCCGTCGTTCGTCGTCGACGAGAACCCGTTCGACGGCAGCTAATCGATGCTCGAGCCGGTCGATATCAGTCATAACCGGTTTGGTCTCGGTATCGTACTTAAAGTAGTCCGTGTCTGGTACTCCATATTTGATTTCCGTCGGACTTTTATCACCGTATACTGACAGAACTGTATGGAAACGATCACCTTCGGTACTGACGGCTGGCGGGCACCACTGGAGGAGTTTACGACGCCCCGCGTACGGATGGTCGCACAAGCAGTCGCAACCCACTTACACAACGAGGGACTCGAGTCACCGGTTGCCGTTGGCTACGATGCTCGCGAAACGGCCCGTGGGTTCGCCGAGGAAGTCAGTCGTGTACTGTGCGCAAATGGATTCGACGTGTTGCTTAGTGAACGCGATCGACCGACCCCACTGTGTGCTCACGCGGTCGTCGACCGAACTCTTGCTGGAGCCGTCGTCGTAACCGCCTCACACAATCCAGCGTCGTACAACGGGATTAAATTCATTCCAAGCGACGGCGCACCCGCTCTTCCTGCAGTGATGGATGCAATCGCTGACAATCTCGCCGATCCAAAACCGCTCGCCCCCGAAGCACACGGATCCGTACGTGAGGTCGACTTCGTTCCGCCGCATGCTGAAGCTGCACTCGAGCTCGTCGAAACCATCGCTCCCAATGGCCTTACAGCACTCGAGGAGACGACCGTTGTTTACGATGCCATGCACGGTAGCGGTCGCGGAACGACCGACGCCTTGCTCGAGCAGGCGGGCGTCTCGGTGGATCGATTACGCTGTGAGCGTGATCCAACGTTCGGTGGCTCTGCACCGGAACCAGCCCCCGAACATCTCGAGGCACTCATCGAAACCGTCACCGATCCCGAGAACGAGGTCGATTTCGGTGTGGCAAACGACGGAGATGCTGACCGACTCGCGATTGTCACGCCCAAGCGTGGCTATCTCGACGAGAACCTGTTTTTTGCCGCCCTGTACGATTTCTTGCTCGAGACTGACAGTGGCCCTGCGATTCGAACGGTCTCGACGACGTATCTAATCGATCGGATCGGACACGCCCACGGAGAATCTGTCTATGAGGTTCCCGTTGGGTTCAAGTGGGTCGCACAGGGAATCGCAGATCACGACGCGCTCGTCGGTGGTGAAGAATCCGGCGGATTCACGATTCGAGGACACGTGCGTGAAAAAGACGGTGTGTGTATGGCACTCGTCGCCGCAGCGATGGACGCTATGGAATCGATCGACGACCGAGTCGACCGCCTCCTCGCCGAACACGGGAGCGTCGTTCAGGACAAGACGAGTGTTTCTTGCCCCGATCACGAGAAACTGCGAGTTCTCGAAGCTCTCGAGGACGAGATTCCAGATGCCGTTGCTGGAGTTGCCGTCGACCGTATCAACACCGCTGATGGATTCAAACTCTTACTCGCAGATGGATCGTGGGTTCTCGTTCGACCCAGTGGAACCGAACCGGTGCTTCGAGTGTATGCCGAAGCCGAAAGTAACGACCGAGTCGACGAACTGCTCACAGCTGGCGCAGAACTACTTGGGTCACTCGAGCGGATGAATTAGCATTACTCGAGTAACATACAGACGTGTTTGTTTGTTTCGCTCGAGATGCTAGTGTGGAGATTGTGCTAGTGTGGAGCTTGGACGAGACTGGATGAGAGAAGTGAAATGAGGAAATCTTGGGAAGAGCGCAGATGAGGAAATGTTGGGAAGAGTGGAGATGGGGCAATGAGAAAAAGTATGAGGAAAATGAAAATGTGGATGAGAGAGTATGAGTGTGTAGGCGGAAAGTGTGTAGGCGGAACCCCCCTACCCCTTTGTTTCGGGTGGAGATGTGTGCGAGAGAGGGGGTGGGGGGAGGGGTCTATTGCGTTGGGAAGTTTTATGTGGATGGCGTTATAATAAGTCCGCAGTACTAGCAAATAGATTAAGTTACTAGGGTGATTGGTTTTATCACTAGAGTTTACTAGAAAGTGTGTTGTTTCAACAATTGTTTTACTAGAACGGCCAATATCCCCACTAGGACAATCTAATGTCACGAAATCGGCCGCTCGAGGTCGTAATACCGTCATATTCTCTCTCGAATCCATCTCTACTGTCGAGCTCGAGTCAGATCTCTCCCTAGACCCTCCTCACACCCAACCCACTACCTCGTTCATCTCCACTCGAAACAAAGGGGTGGGGGCGTCACCAGCCTAATCACTCCTCCAATGAAGAGTATCGTTTTCCAACACTTCGATCGCAAAACACGTTCTCGGACACTGTATACTCCCATCGAACATATCATTTCCTCTCAACGAATATGTTATTTTCTATCAATGAATAACCACAAAACAGGCTGTTTCAATCAGGTATCTTATTCTTCACCTTACTCTTGGTCTGTTCTTCTACAGTACGTGTGTGACTCATGCCAAAACCCCTCCATTTCGAGTGGAGAAACACACAGTATCATGGCTTTGTCTATCGGTTTCCAGTTGAAATCGAGGGGTATTAGTGAAGATGAGAAGGTATTGGTGAGGGTCAAATCGAAATTGGTGACAGGGTTAGGAGCGCGAGGTTGGCGAGGGGTTAGGAGCTTGAGTAGGGGTATGAGCTCGAGTGCCGGAATTTTGCCTCGCTCAATCTTCGGTTGGTGATTGAGCCACTGCTGGTTCTTCGGGTGACTCGTCAGTTGCAGCGAGTCCACCTGGTCGCCAACCGAACTCGAGGGACATTCCGACGATAGCGAGTAACGCGATCACAGCGAAGGGTGTTCCAACGAGGATCGCAGCGTTTTGCAGCGCAGCTTCACCGCCGACGATGATGAGGACAGTCGCGATAACACCCTGGAAGACACCCCAGAAGACACGGCTCTCGAGTGTTGGTGTTCGGTCACGTTTCGACGAGAGCAATCCAAGACTGTAGATCGCACTGTCAGCAGAGGTGACGAGGAACGTGATGATCACTCCGAGGAATAAGACGGACAGCACAGCACCAAACGGAAGTGCTTCTAATAACGGATATCCTGAAACTGCCTCACCTTGTTCGAAAACAGCTGCGAGAATATCTGCGCGACCGGTCTGTTGGAACTCGATTGCCGTCGCCCCCATGATGACAAACCAGACGATCGTTCCGAGTGCGGGTGCGATGAGACCGGCACCGATGAGTTGACGAACGGTTCGTCCACGGGATATTCGGGCGAAAAAGAGGCCGACGAAGGGAGCCCACGAGAGCCACCACGCCCAGTAAAACAGTGTCCACGCACTAGCCCACTCTCCACCACCAGTATAGAGACTCATCGGGACGAATCCGACTGCGTATCCAGTTATACCCTGTATTCCTAACGAGCCGATCGTTCCAGTTGGGCCAAGTGTAAAGACGGCGAGTCCAAAGAGGGCAAACAGAGTGACGTTCAGGATTGAGATTCGACGAATGCCACGACGTAATCCGGTTGCAGCCGAGATCGTACAGACGATGGTCAACACACCGATCAGGAGAACCGTTCCGAGAATCCCAACAGAGACGTTGAACTGATAGGAAATACCAGATAAAAACTGCTGAGCGACGAGGCCGGTCGTGGTCGCGAGCCCACCGAGGGTTGCGAAAATTGCGAGAATATCGACCGTTTTTCCGAGTGGTCCGTCGAGATTCTCAGCACCGATCAGGGGAACGAGGATATTCGAAACGCGAATCGGTAGCCCGCGAGTGTAGCCGTAGTACGCGATAGGGAGTGCAATCACCACGTACGCAGACCATGCCGTGAATCCCCAGTGAAAGAGTGTGTACTGTAACGCACCGACTGCAGCAGCCGACGATTGTGATTCAGCACCGATAAACGGGGGGACCGTATCGAAGTGAAAGAGCGCTTCGGCAGGTCCCCAGAACACGATGCCAGCGGCGATTCCTGCGGAAAACAACATCGCGAGGTACGCTCCAAATCCGAACTCGGGCTCCTCTGTACCCAGCCGTTTACTGCCCCATGGACTGATGAACACTGCAGCACAGAACAGCACTAACACGAACATCGTCACTAAATAAAACCACTCGAGGTTCGTCCACAGGAACTCGTTTACTCCCTCGATAGCTCCACTGACAGCTTCGGGCTGTATCGACAGCACGAGCAGTGCGATAACGACTATTCCACAGCTAACACCGAACACTGTCCGTTCGATATTCGACCGGAACCGCTCGAGATTCAGTAGTGATTCACTCATTGTTCTCACTCGTATTACTCGGGAAGCACCGATAGGAGGACGAGGAACGTGCCAAAGAACGTCACTCCAGCGGTGAGAAACAGCTCACCGCCGACGACCATTCCGACGGTTCCGGGGAGGAAAAACCCCATCATAAGTATGACTCCACTCAACGCACAGAGTACGAACAGCCCGAAAATGACGTCGTCACTAGCCCCATGTTTGCTACTCCCAATCGATTCATCGCCATGTGATGACTCACGTGCCCCTGACATGCCAAGTGCTATGTTATCTATACTCATTAATCAATATTCTGGGCGAATTATCTATGAGTATAATACAGTCTTGAGTATCGATAAATGACGGGTCTCGGTTTGGAACGATCTCTCGAGCCGAATACAGCGGGGTTGTGTAACTGTTACGAAATGCAGTCGGATTTGGTAGTGTTTGGTAGTAATTCTGTTCTCACTACCATTTTCACTCTTACTTTTACTTTCAGTGTGGATGGTGAACGTTTTTTTGGTAGCGGTCGTATCCTGTCCTGCCACATGATCGCAGCCATCGGCCAATACGGACGCTCTGGGCGGTCAGTGTGGCGGCCAACAAATCCACACGCTTGCTTGCCGTTCCGCAGGCGTGCGTGCTTCGATGACCGAGCCTGCGCTTTGCTGGTGCCGGGAACGTCACCTGAAAAGCCACTGTGCTGCCCGGTGAGCCGACCGAGAAGCACGAAAATAGCTGGTGGTCAATTCGAGAGTGAGGCCCAGCCGCTCGCAGTACCGATTGTATCTGATTGGTACCAAAGACGACTGAAAATTGGAACGGTTTGGGACAGACTCAGAGACAGCTGTATCAGTCCGCCTGCCTTCACAAGTGTTGAACACTCAATACGTCTGACGTAGGCTTAAGTGAGTTCGCTCCAGTAGTACGCCCAGACACACCATAGGTGTGCGGAGGATCTCACGGATGGGACTGTTCACAGGACTCAAAGATAGCATCTACCGCGTCACGGATCGCCTGTTCTCTGAACAGGAGCCAAAACGTATCGGTATTTATGGACCGCCAAATGCAGGAAAGACGACATTAGCGAACCGAATCGCTCGAGACTGGACGGGCGATGCAGTCGGGACAGAAAGTCACATTCCACACGAAACACGCCGGGCACGGCGAAAAGAAAACGTCGAGATCGAGCGAAACGGGAAGTCGGTAACGATCGATATCGTCGACACACCAGGTGTCACGACGAAAGTCGATTACGAGGAGTTTACCGACGAGATGGATAAAGAAGACGCGATTCGGCGTTCTCGGGAGGCAACTGAAGGTGTTGCAGAGGCAATGCACTGGCTTCGCGAAGACGTCGACGGCGTTATTTACGTCCTCGATAGTGCAGAAGATCCGATTACACAGGTTAATACGATGCTCATCGGCATTATCGAATCGAGAGATCTTCCCGTTCTTATCTTTGCAAACAAAATCGATCTGCCAGCCTCGAGTGTCAAACGGATCGAGGACGCGTTTCCACAGCACAAGACGGTACCGTTGTCAGCGAAAGAAGGTGATAATATGGACGAAGTGTACGAAAATATCGCGGAGTACTTTGGGTGACGACGATGCCGGAAGCAACCGAAGCAGACGAGCCAGATCGTAGTAAAGGTGTACAGATCGATCTCATCAGCGGTGAGCGAATGGACAGCCTCCGAAGTATGGAGAAAATCCGGATGATTCTCGATGGGGTCCACGATGGCAACATCGTCATCTTAGAAGAAGGACTGTCACCCGACGAAGAGAGCAAGCTCATCGAAGTGACGATGGCCGAAATCAGCCCCGACGAGTTCAACGGGATCGAAATCGAAACGTATCCGAAATCGAGCGCTCGAGGCTCATCGTTGCTCGGGCGAATTATGGGAAACGATGAAGAGACAAAAAAGCTCACCGTGATCGGTCCAGCAAATCAGATCGAGACACTACACAAAGACGAAACGCTGATCAGTGCACTCGTCTCCCGGAGTTGAGTTATGCCACACGAGTGTACGAACTGCAGTCGAACGTTCGCCGATGGCTCCAAAGAGATGCTCACTGGCTGTCCAGATTGTGGTGGTAACAAGTTCCAGTTCGTGCCATCACAGTCGACGAGAGAGTCAAGCACCTCGAGCGGATCGGAATCTTCCTCCTCCAGTCAGTCACAGCCGCTTTCTTCGAACCAAGCAGAACGGAGTTCCTCGGATACAGCGATTGAAAGGTCCTCGAGTAACGCGGTCGAAGAGAGTGAGCGCTCTCGAGTCTCACAGACGAAGTGGCCACAACAAGATATATCAGTAGATGTAGAAGCTTCTGATTCGGCTGACAGCGTTAGTGAGTGGCCAGAGACGGCTCGACGACCAGCAGAGCGACAGTCGACGGACTCTGTTACGGAGTCGATGGGGCTCACGGATACTGATGATCAAGCACAGCAACACGATTCTGAGCTAGCCGATCATCGCTCGTCTGACTCGACAGCAACGATGTCAGAGACAGAGGATTCTGCACAAGCAACCGCTCGCACGGATGTTGTCTCACCTGATGAGCTGCCAGCAACCGATGACGAACACGACGGCTCTGTCGCTGGACACAAATCAGAACCGCCACCGGATCACGGTCGTGTCGTCAGCGAACCCACATCAGAGCAGCCATCGATCGACGAACTCCGTAAAGAGTTGAACGAACAGTTCGAGAGCATCAAAATCGTTCGTCCCGGTGAGTATGAGCTCAATCTGATGGAACTGTACAATCGCGAGGAGTACATCGTCTCACTGCAAGAGGACGGTCGATACGTGATCAACGTTCCTGACTCGTGGCGTGATTGAGTTGGAGTCACTGACTCGAGCCAGGAGTGTTGAGTGCAGAGGTTTTGATCCGTCAGTATCAACCATCGACATGATAAACGCACCAACAATATCTCATACACGATAATAAAAACATCAACAATGTATGTTATACATGATGATAAAGATATCAATAATGTTTAACATCACTCTCGAACACCCCTCAATTTCGAGTGGAAAGCACATCTAAAAGGTGCTTTTTGGCATATTCAGCAGAGAATTAGACTGAGCGTGTTGCAGTTGAAATGTTGGATTGATTGGTGATACGTCGGACGTCCACTCTCAACGTTCGGTACAACTCCGAAAAATGGGTCATAAACGCTCGCAGTACAGCGTTTAGATGACGCGGTTCTGGAGGTAATCGAGGTGTTTTGCGTTGTAGACGATTTTGATCTCGTCTGCTGCTGGCGAACCGATACACGTCAGGCGGACGTTTTTGTCTTCGACTTCTTCGTCGGAGAGGATCTGTTGCATATCCATCTCGATCTCGCCTTCGGTGACGATTGCTGCACAGTTTGCACAGGCACCGGCACGGCACGAGAAGGGCCAATCATAGCCCTGTGCCTCGGCGGCCTCGAGGATGTACTCACCTTCGTTGACCTCGAGTGAGCCGTAGTCTTCGTCACCGAGACCGGCATCGGCTGCGTTCTCGAAGAGGTCGTCGTCGTCCATCTCCCATCCGTGATCGTCCAGTACTTCGTAGTTGAGGTATTCTACCGTGGGCATCATTCGTCGATTCGAGTCCCGTACTGGTATAACTTGCTGTTTTATTCTCACTGATTTTTCACAGGGTGTGTCGGTTTACAGACGGATTGTGGAATTTCAGTTAACTTATACCCAATGGGCCACATGCTAGCGATGTGATAGAGACGCTCCTCATTGCTGGCATTCTCGTGGCGGTTTTCGTCGGGTACAACATTGGTGGAGCAACGACTGGTGTCTCGTTCGGCCCTGCGGTTGGTGCAAAGGTTCTCTCGAAACTCGGTGCCGCTGTCCTGATGTCGTTTTTTTTCTTTTTAGGTGGATGGATTGTCGGACCCGCAGTCGTCGAAACGCTCGGTGAAGGGCTCGTGCCCGGCGATATACTGACGCTCGAGACTGGAATCGCCGTCCTGTTCTTTATTGGGTTGGCGCTGTTTGCAGGCAACCTCTTTGGTGTCCCGGCGTCGACGTCGATGACGGCTGTTGGTGCTATTGCCGGGTTGGGTATCGCGACGGGCTCTCTGGATTGGGCGACGATGGGTGAGATCGTCTCGTGGTGGATCGTCGCTCCAATCGTTGCGTTCTGGGTCAGCGGCGTCATTGGACGCTACTTCTATCCGAGAATAAACGAGTGGGTAAACATCTCGCGACGCGAAACGCACCTCTGGGTCGTCGAACGCACGTCACTTGTGCCACGAATTCGGGTCGAAGAAGGCACTGACAGACGCGAAATTACGGGCTCGCTCATCGTCGTCGCCATCGGCTGTTACATGGCGTTTAGTTCGGGCGCGTCGAACGTCGCTAACGCGGTTGCGCCGTTAGTCGGCAGCGGTGCACTCACGATGGAGTGGGGTGTCATCCTCGCTGGTATCGCCGTCACAATCGGTGCGTTCACGATCGCCAGACGGACACTCGATACGATGGGCAACGACCTCACTGCACTGCCGTTGACGGCTGCTGTCGTCGTGATGACGGTCTCGGCGACCATCGTCACACTCTTATCGGCGATTGGAATTCCTGTCCAGCTCGTGATCGTTGCCACCATGAGCATCGTCGGTCTCGGCTGGGGACGAGCGACCCGTACGGCGACCGTCTCGGATGCCGTCCGTGGCAAGGAGAAAACCGGCGTCTCCGTTGGCGCACTCACCGCTGAAAAAGAGGGTGAAACAGCGCCAGCTATCGGTGAAGAAGACGCGGCGGACATTCCGAAAGCTTCCGATCTGTTCGACCCCTCGACGACTGCTCGAGTCATCATTATCCAGAATTTCGTCCCCATACTCGCGACGATCGGGGCGTTTTTGACGTTTCGGTTCGTGCCGATTTTCGGTTTTTGACGTGGCTCGCTGTGCTCGCCACGTCAAAAATTTATTGTGAAGGTGTTCGAGACGCGTCTGCACGCGTTGCTTTGTTTGTGTGTCGTTTGCACGCGTTGCTTTGTTTGTGTGTCCAGTCGGGTTTCGGCTGATTGTACCTTCCCGCCATCTGTTTCGTCTCTCGATCGTCTCTCGAGGATTACCTGTATCTAGTACGGCTCGAGTACTGTGTCAGTGTGGCTCGTTTGTGTCTGGTAGGTGTGGCTCGCTCGAGTGGTCTACACGCCCCAGATCCACACAATGCCGAGTGTCGTGACGACGGTCAACAATAGCTGTAATGGAATACCAAGGCGGGCGAAATCAGTGAACTCGTAGCCACCGGGCCCGTACACCATGAGATTTGTCTGATAGCCGATTGGCGTCAGAAATGGGGTGCTTGCAGCGAAGACGACAGCCAGTACGAAGGCGTAGGGATCACCACCGAGTCCGCGGGCGGCATCGAACGCGATCGGGATCATGAGGACGACGCTTGCGTTGTTACTCAATAGGTTGGTCAAAATTGCGGTAAAGAGGTAAAATGCACCCAACGCGATCACGAGTGAGAATCCACTAACGAGCCAGATAGCGTGGGCGGCAAGAAACTCCGCTGTGTTCGTCTGCTCCATCGCAACGCCGAGGGGTATCAATCCGGCGAGTAAGATGATAACACTCCAGTCGACTGCATCGTACAGTTCGTTCGGTTTGAGGACGCCCGTCAGGACCATCGCAACGGCACCACCGATCGACGTCACGAGGATTGGAAACACGTCAAGCGCGGCGAGACCGACGACACCAGCGACGATCGCCAGTGCGAGTCCTAACTTCGAGCGCCGATAGGTCGGTCGAGTGAACTCCTGGGCGACGATCACGTTACGGTTCATCCCGAGCCGATCGAGCGATTCACGGCTGGCTTGCACGAGTAGGGTATCCCCGCCGCGGAGTCGACGTTTGTCCATCCTCGTATGCAGTATCTCAGAGCCGCGACGCATCGCCAACACCGTTGCGCCGTAGCGCTGTCGAAAACTCGAGCTAGCTAAGGTCTGCCCGACGAGCTCACCGTAGGGGGCGACGATCACCTCGGCTAGTATCTGGGGAGTCGTTCGCTGTGTGTCGTCTGCGTCCGGCAGTTCACCGTCGCCTCGCAGAATCGGATCATCACTGTTCTCGAGATCGCTATCAGAGAGTTCGACGTGGGGTGCGAACTCGAGGCCCTCGACATCGGCGACGTCGATGACGGCCTCACGGTCGGTACGGACGAGCAACAGGTCGTCTGGAAGGAGTTCTTTCGCTTCGATCGACGCACCGAAGGCGTCGTCGCTTCGAACGAGGGTGACGGCCTCGAGATCGACCGGGAGATCGGCAAAGGCCTCTCTGACGGTCTGGCCGACGAACGGCGAGTCGTCGGTAATAATAACTTCGGTGAGATACGAGGCTATCTCGAACTCGGTCGTCAGTTCTTTTTGGGGTTTGATCCGTTCGGGAACGAGATACGGGGTCGCAAAGTAGAGGTAGACGGAGCCAGTGACTAAGACGAACGCACCGAGGGCGGTGAACTCGAACATCGAGAACGGACGTCCCAGATACTCCGGACGGGCGATGATATCGCTCGCGAGGATGTTCGTCGAGGTGCCAATCAGTGTGAGCATCCCGCCCATCATCGAGGCGAACGAGAGCGGGATCAACAGTCGCGAGGGAGAGGTGCCCGTTCGTTTGGCGAGATCGTTGACGACGGGAATCATGATCGCGACGACTGGCGTGTTGTTAATGAATCCAGCCGAGAGGCCCGAGACGCCGAGTACGGAGCCGAGTTGGCGTCGGTTGCTGCCACTCGCGACTTTGGCGAGCCACTCGGCGAGCACCTGTACGGCACCTGTTTGACGAATGCCCTCGCTGAGTATGAACATCATCAACACCGTGATGGTCGCCGAACTCGCAAAGCCAGCGATGCCGTCTGCGGGGGAGATGGTCGTCCACGGCTCGAGGACAATGAGGGCGACGACGACGAACAGTGCAGTGACGTCGGGTGCGAGCCAGCCAGTGACGAACAAGACGACTGCGACAGCGATGATCGCAAAAACGACGAGCATCTCTGTCGTCAGCGGTGGAACGTCGACGGCCTGTAACAGGACTGGATTTATCGCTCGAGTCATCGCTGTCTGCAACACGGTATCGTCACCTGGTTCACTGTCTTATTATCTGAGTCACTATCCAGTGTGAAATACGTTCAGGAAAGTAGCGTGGAAAGACCTCTTCCGGAAACCCGCGATAGGTACTCGCAGGTACTTTTGAAAGGAACACGTAGGACACGTATGACACGCATCGGTGTGGTCGGTGCGGGCGCAGCAGCCGCCAGTGGCGCTTATGCCGTCGAACAACACGACCCTGCTGTCTCGATTACGGTCCTCGAGAAGTCCCGTGGACTCTGTGGACGGGCAGCGACGCGACGACGAGAGGGGTGTGTCTACGACTATGGTGCAAACTACGTCAAGGCTGTCGACCCAACGGTGACCGAACTGCTCACCGAGGTTCTCGAGCCGACAGGGCTGATCGATGTCGAGGAACCAATCTGGACGTTCGACGAGGGCGGGACCGTCAGCGAGGGGACCAGAACGGAGTCACACAAGTGGAGCTACGAATCCGGACTCACACAGATCGGAAAGCGATTGTTCGATTCGACGGACGCGAGCATTCACCGCGAAACGCGGATCGAAACGATTGCTCGTCGAGAGGAAGACGAACAGTGGTTCCTCGAGGATGCGACTGGAGCCGAGTGGGGGCCGTTCGACGTTCTCGTGCTCAATCCGCCAGCACCACAGACGGCGGACTTGCTCCGAGGTGCACACTGGGAGCATCCACTGCGTGAGCGACTGCTCGACGCTGCTGCTGGTGTTCCGTATCGCTGTACGTGGACGGCTATCTGTCACTATCCGTTCGAACTCGAACGGCCATACTACGCACTGGTCAACGTCGACAACAGTCACGAAATCGGCTGGATCGCTCGCGAGGAGTGTAAACCGGGTCACGTCCCAGACGGGGAGTCGCTGTTGATCGTTCAGGCCGGTCACGAGTGGTCACTCGAGCACTTCGACGATGATCCAGCGGCCAACGTCGCAACACTCACTGACCTCGTCGCGGAAATCTTCGAGGAGCCACGACTGCGTAACCCTGACTGGACAGAGTATCAGGGCTGGCGGTACGCCCAACCCGAGAGCGAAGTCTCGAGTGACGCGATTCGAGCGGCGGAGTCTGTGGGACTGTTCTGTCTCGGTGACTGGGTCGCAGGCGAGGGACGTCTGCA
>LKMJ01001450.1_pt1 | contig 20927 bp, 22 predicted proteins | sample 643391 | NCBI WGS metagenome assembly LKMJ01 (sample SAMN04112250, study PRJNA286221) | soda lake metagenome | biome: soda lake; feature: Kulunda Steppe; material: water; isolation source: sample PL-Br10 brine of Picturesque Lake | place: Russia: Kulunda steppe | collected 2010-07
CCCGCTTGTGGTCCAGCTCCTCGACGAGATCCTCGGTTTCGGGCTCGGTCCACGGGATGTCCCGGTTGCCGTGGTTCTGGTAGCCGAGGTGATACTCTTCGATGCCGAGCATCGAGGCGACGACCTCACAGAACTCCTCGACGTAGATGTCGTAACGACTCCCCTCTTCGAGGTAGTGTGCGGGCGTGCCGTGTGCCGAGAAGACGAACGCAGTGTCCGAGTCGTTCAGGTCGAGTCCGTGGTCGTCCACAAACGACTGGATAGCGTCGGCACGAACCCGGTTGTACGTCGGGTGTTTGTGCCAGCCGGTGATTCCCCGAACCTCGACGTCCCAGTCGAGGTCGGCGGCGGCCTCTTCGAGTTCGTCCAGCGCGAGCACGTTCGTCGAGGGGCCACAGAGCGGGTAGACCGGCAGCCCGACGAGCTGGTCGACCCCGTCGTCGCGCGCGGCACGGACTGCATCCTCGATGAACGGCTCGGTGTACTGCATCCCGTTGTACGTCTGGATGTCGTAGCCGCGGTCGGCGAGCGCGGATTCGAGCAGCTCGGCCTGTGTTGCGGCCTGCTCGTTGAGCGGGGAGCCGCCTATCTCTTCGTACTCCTCCATGAGTCCGGGAGCCCGACGCTGTGCAAGCTGTCTGGCACGGGCTCTCGCTTCCTCCTCCGTGTCTGCCTCTTCGAGGTCGGCGTTCGCGTAGAAAATCCGTTCGAGGTAGTCGACGACACGTTCCCGTTCCGGCTCGGCCGGTTCGCCGAAGTTCAACAGGGCAATCCCGGTGTCCATACCCGGAGCTTGGACTAAGTCAAGGTAGTTCTGTCGCTTGTTCCCGGTTTCTCGGACGACCGACATCGATGTCGCTGTACTCGAGGTGGTCGTGGAGCTGTGCGTTCGAATGGTCCCGAATATGCCCCTCGCGTATCAGCCACGCCGCCCCGATGCATTATGAGCATGGGTAATTATTTGGCCGTGTAGACCGTAGCTGTCGATGTGATGGCAGCCACAAACCAGCCAGTCGTCGTCGACCACGTGACGGTCGTGCCGACGAACTTCGAACCGGAGTCCTGTCCAGAGTGTGAAACACGGCCGTGTGAGTGCTGAGGAGAAGAAGGTTCTTGTGCTCGACACCTGAAGCGGTGATATGGGTCTGTTCGACCGACTTCGTGGTGACGACCGTCCCCGGGTTGCGCTCATCGGCATAGACGGCGTGCCTTACAGCCTGTTATCCGGTCATTTCGACGAGCTTACGAATCTCGCTGCTATCGCTTCCGACGGCGCCGCTGGCGCTATTAACAGCATCGTCCCGCCGGACTCGAGTGCGTGCTGGCCCGCGCTGACGACCGGCGTCAACCCAGGCGAGACCGGCGTCTACGGGGCTACTGACCGGGAGACCGACTCGTACGATACGTACATCCCGATGGGTCGGGACGTGCAGGCGACGCGAATCTGGAAGCGGGTCCACGACGCCGGTCGAAACGCGACCGTCATGAACGTTCCCGTGACGTTCCCGCCCGAACGGGGTATCCAGCGGATGGTTTCCGGATTTCTCTCACCCGAGGTCGATACCGCTGCCTACCCCGACGACATCCGGGAGTATCTCCAGGATATCGACTACCGCATCGATGTCGATGCGACGCTGGGCCACTACGACGACAAGACGGCGTTTCTCGAGGACGCCCACGAGACGATCGACACGCGGTTCGAGGCGTTCAAGCACTACGTCGAACTCGACGACTGGGACCTCTTCGTCGGCGTCTTCATGACGCCCGACCGCATCAACCACTTCCTGTTTCGCGATTACGAGCAGGAGGGGGAGTACTACGGGGAGTTCCTCGACTTCTACCGGAAGCTCGACCGGTACATCGGCGAGCTGCGGAGCACGCTCCCGGACGACGTAACGCTCGTCGTCGTCTCCGACCACGGGTTCACGACGCTCGAACACGAGGTGAACTGCAACGAGTGGCTCCGCCAGACCGGCTGGCTCTCCTACAGCACGGACGAGCCTGCGCAACTCGACGATATCGGCCCGGAAACCAGAGCGTACTCGCTCACTCCCGGTCGGTTCTACCTCAACCTGGACGGCCGAGAGCCACGAGGGGCCGTTCCCGAGGACGAGTACGAGTCGGTCCGGCGAGCGCTGAAGGAGGCTCTGGAGGAGATGACCGGCCCCGACGGCGAAGAAGTCATCGAGCGCGTCGAAACCAAAGAGGACGCGTTCCGGGGCGACCACGACGAAATCGCGCCCGACCTGGTCGCCATCTCGAGAGACGGGTTCGACCTGAAAGCCGCGTTCAACGGCCCCAGAGACGTGTTCACGACCACACAACGAAACGGGATGCACACGTTCGAGGACGCGGCGCTGTTTATCGACCACCCCGACGCCCGGATTCAGGACGCCGACCTCTACGATATCGCCCCGACAGTCCTAACGCTACTGGATATCGATTACGGCCGCGGGTCCTTCGACGGCGGGACCCTCGTGAAGTAGTCAGAACAGGTCTTCGAGCTCGTCGTTGCCGAACTCCTCGACCGGGTCACGGCTCTCTGTGTTCTCGTGTGCCTCCCGAGCGCGGTCCATGAACTCCTGAATGCGCTTCGAGCGCTCGACACCGCCCAGCAGGACGAGCGTCGCCAGGCGGTCGCTCTCTAGCGGGAAGTCGCCGCCGCGGACCTGCAGCGAGCCAGTCTCCTCTTCGAGCCACTTCCGGGCGCGCTCGACCCCCTTGCGCGGGATGCGTTCGGGGTCGCCTGCGACGACGAGCAGTGCGGCCTCGGCGTCGACGGCGTTGGGGAGACTCATTCCGGTAAAGAGGGCTTTCCGGGTGAGACTCGTGACGGTGTTCACGTTGTCGCCGGCGTCGGGGGAGGCGTCGGCGCTAGCGTAGCCCAACGAGGCGATGCCGCCGCCACGGAGTGTGTTCATGATCTCCGAGGAGTCGACGACGCTCTCGCCGACGCCCTCGACGGCCTCACCGGAGGCGAGAAGCAGGCCGACCCGCTGGGCAATCTGGTCGTTGATGTGGTCGAACCCCTCTTCGAGCGTCTCCTCGCTGGTCCGCCAGGCGTCGTTGTCGATGAGCAACGCCGCGTCGGACTCGCGGACGACGGTCTTGAGCGACCGACCCGCGTTGGCCTGATACAGCGAGCCCTCGTCTCGGCCGGGGAGGACGCCGAGCACGTACACTGGGACATCGTGGACGCGCCGGAGTTCGTGTGCGAGCGCCGGCGCGCCGCCGCTCCCGGTGCCGCCGCCGAGTCCCGCGACGATGACGACCGCCTCGGCGTTCGTCGAGATGCGCCCGTCGAGCGCGTCCATCACTTCGGAGGACTCCTGTTGCATAATCTCGGCCGCGAGTTCGTTGTCACCGCCAACACCGTGGCCTTTCACCCGGTCCTGGCCGATGAGCATCGTATCGATACTGAGAGACTGGAGGTCTGCCTTTGCAGTGTTGGTGGCAAACGCATCCTGCACCGCATTAAAACCCATATCGTGGTCGAACTCTGCCAGGACCTGTGTGACCTTTCCACCGGCCTGGCCGACACCAATCAGGACGACTTGCATACTGTGTTGGTTTTCACCGCCCTCTCATGTAACTGTTGCTCAGTTCAACACAATTTTAACTCAACTATGTGATACTATCCGAAACGACTGTGGTGGTGTTTGGTATCTCTTTCGAAAGAGAGGAGTGAGTATCCAACAAGCAGTATACATGGACCGGTCCTCGCGGTGGTCGGCGCTCGCGTTGATTGCCGTTGGCGGCTTCGTCGGTGCCAGCGGCCGCCACGCGCTCGCAGTGGCGCTCCCGGATATGTTTCCGTGGGGGACCCTCGCCGCGAACGTCCTCGGGACGTTCCTGCTCGGGCTGTTGCTGTACGACCAGCAGCTCGCCGACCGCCTCAGCCCGGAGACGCGCCTGCTGCTCGGAACCGGGTTCTGCTCGTCGTTCACGACATACAGCAACTTCGCGGCCGAAACCGTCGCACTCTCACCTGAACTCGCGGCGGTGAACGTCATCGCGAACTACGTGCTTTGCTTTTTGGCCGTGTTGCTCGGCCGGGCCGTCGCGAGGTGGTCGCTGTGATGGAGTTCGCTCTCGTCGGCGTCGGCGGTGTCCTCGGCGCGTGGGCCCGTCATCTGCTCGGGGGCCAGATTGAAACGCGGGCGCTCGACACGCTCGCTGTCAACGTCCTCGGCAGCTTCGTCTTCGGAGCGTTGCTGGTACTGCCCGAGACGGACCCGCTGTTTTTCGTCTTCGCTATCGGGTTCTGTGGCGCATTCACCACGTTCTCGACGTTCGCTTTCGAGACGGTCCGAATGTTCGAGACCGGTGACCGACAGCTGGCGCTGTTTAACGCGAGTATCAACCTTGTGGGCGCGTTGCTGGGGGTCGTCCTCGGCATCGCTCTCACCAGCGCGCTCGTCTGAGCCGCGCTCACTCGTCGCCGACGGGCTTTCGACGGAGGGCGTCGATGTTGTCCTGCAGGGCGTTCAGCTCGGACTCGAGTTTCTCGCGGCGGTCGATGAGTTCGCTGAGTTCGTCGGTGTTGACCGAGTGGTTCTGCGAGAGCGACGCTTCCAGCGAGTCGTTCGTCGCCTCGACCAGAAACGTGGCAGTCTGGAGCACCTCGTGTGGCGCGCCCTTGTAATCGTAGAGGGTCACGCCGCCGGAGGCCGCAGAGTACGAGACCAGCGGAACCTCCTCCTCGCGGTGATAGCTCGTCGTCACGTCGAGCTCCGTAATCGGGTTCCGCCGGTCCTGTGTGACTTCGACGCGGACGAGGTAGAACGGCTCCGCGAGCGAGGGGTACGTCTCGGCGAGCTCTCGCAGCTTGTCGGCCGGGCCGACGCCGAGCTGTGCTTCCACGTCTCCGAAGAAATGTTTCGAGTTGGTCAGCGCCAGCGCGACCGTGTAGAACACCTCCTGGTTGTGTTCGGCGAACGACCGGATACGCTCGCGGAGTTGTTCGTGTTCGCCTTCGATGGACAGCTTTTCGAGTTCGTCGAGTAGCGCGCGCGTCCCCCGCTCGTGGTCCAGGTACTCCTCGACGACCGTACCGAGCATCTCCTTGCTGTCCACGTCGTCCATACTGCTCCGTTTGTCCCCGGCCCTCTTACCGTTTCGGTCGCCGGGTGGGGTGCGATTACGTAACAGAAGCCATGCCGATACTTACACAGTCACTCGCTCCATAGCGGAGCGCATCGATGCGACGGCGCACGTTCATGACGGCAGCAGGGGGCTGCGGACTCTCGATGGTCGCGGGCTGTCTGTCGACCGGAACCGCTCCCGGGACCGAGAGCGACCGCCACCCGTTCGCGAACTCGACGCTCTCGGTTCGAATCGACAACAACAGCGAGACGAACCACGATGTCGACGACATCGCCCGGGAGGCGCTCACATTCTGGGAGGAGCACAGTCGGGAGTACGTCGACTTTGGTGTCGAGTTCGACGTCGTCGAGAGAGACGACCCCGACATTGTCATCGCCTACGCAGACGACGCCGAGGAGTGTTCGGACATCGAGGGGTACAGCGAGCGAGTGCTCGGCTGTGCGCCGCTGATTCGCCCCGGCGGACGAGTACGTCGACCGACCACTGCCCACGTCGTCGCGGGACACCGCCCCGTCGGGAAGATTCGCGTGACGACGAAACACGAACTCGGCCACATCTTCGGGCTGGGTCACGACGACGAGCCGCGATGGATTATGTCTGACCAGCCGGCCGACCGCATCCCGCTGTACCAGGTACGAATCGACATCTGGGAAACAGTCATCGAGACACAGGAGATGGGCAGTGACGGCAACCGCCTGTTCAACGACGGCGTCGAGGCGTGGCAAAACGAGGAGTACGAGTCGAGCGAGGAGCGGTTCGCGGCGGCACACGAATCGTACGGCGAGATGCGGGCCTCACTCGCAGCAGTTCAGGAGCGGACAGCGGAGTTCGACGGGCACGGGCGCGTCGAGAGCGGAGCCCTCGCTGTCGAAACGGTCAACCTCTCGCGACTCCGTGCCCTCCTCGCCAGATTGTACCAGCGGGCGAGCGCGGCCGAGTGGTTCTCATCCTACATGGCCGAGACGGTCCGGAGTCTGCTGGGCGCTGACGACGACGCTGCCCGAGACTCGCTGGCAGAAGCGAACAGCTGGATTCGGGAGTACAACGCTGTCGAGACAGTAGAGCTTCGTGACGTGGCCATCGCGCTCGGCCTCGTCCGAGGGACCGACCGCGACGAAGCGGTGTTCGACGACGAGGAAGACGAACTGAACGCGGAGACGGCTGATAGCTGAACTGCGAGCAGTTGATTTTTCGGTGAGACCTGCGTGTATGGCTACAGCTCTCTGGCGGCCATCTCACCCCAGTGGTCGAACCCCCACCGTTCGTAAAACGCCTGCGCCCGGTCGTTCTCCCGGTCAACATCGAGCACCATCCGGTCGAGGGGCAACGACTGGTCGCGGGCGAACGCGAGAGCGGCGTCCATCAGCCCGTCGCCGACGTCAGTCCCGCGATACTCCGGGTCGACGTACAGCTCGTTCAGCACTGCAGCGTCCCAGATGTAGGCGAGCGACTCCGGAAGAACGAAGAGATAGCCGACGAGACCGCCGTCGCGCTCGGCAACCTGGACAGCGTGACTGTTCTCGCCGACACAGCGCTCGACCCACGCGAGGTACTCGGCTCTGTAGGTCTCGTCCAGCTTTCCCTCGTAGGTCTTGGCCTTGCCGTCGTCCCCGGTGGACGCTCCCAGTTCGAGTTCGAACCCGCGTTTGAGTGCCCAGAGGTCGTCGGCATCCTGCTCACGGTACGGTCTGGTCATATCGAAGACTACACAGGCACGCACATGAGTGTTTGTGGTCGACCCACGCCGTCAGAACGGTTTTGCCATCTCCCGATGAGACACGTACATGGACAGGAATAGACAGTACGTCCTTGGTGGGTTGCTAGCGCTGTTTGTCGTTCTCAGTCTCGTGACGCTGTTCGAGATTCTCAACGTCGTCGTCTTCGCTATCACTGTTGCGTACGTGCTGTATCCGCTGCGCCGCTGGCTGGCTAGCCGCGGGTTGTCGCGCCGACTGTCGAGCGGGCTCTCGACGCTCGTGGCGTTCCTCGTCGTCGTCGCGTTGATAGGGCCGCTCGTCTACGCCGTCTACGAGCGTCGCGGAGAGTTTATCGCCTCCCTGGAGCGCATTCCCGACAGTATCGAACTTGCCATACTCGAGTTCTCGCTCGTACTGGAGGTCGAACCGCTCATCGACATCGCCGAGGAGGTCGTGAGCGACGTGGCTGTCGCTGTTGCGCTGTCGGCTCCGCGACTGGTGCTCGAGCTCGCCGTGTTCTCCCTCCTGCTCTATGGTATCCTCTATCGGCCGGCCTCGATTCGAACAGCGATGTACAACCTCGTCCCGACAGCCCATCACGATATACTCACTCGCCTCCACAAGTCCACGAAGCGGACCCTCTACTCGATTTATATTGTGCAGGCGATGACCGCAATCGTGACGTTCGGTATCGCGCTCGTCGTCTTTTCCGCGTTCGGTCTCCCGAGCGCGTTCTGGCTCGCGGTGTTCGCCGGCCTCCTGCAGTTCATCCCGATTGCCGGGCCGAGCATCCTCATCGTCCTGCTCGCGCTCAACGAGCTGCTGTTCGGGGTGACGACGCGAGCGCTCCTCCTTCTCGCAGTCGGTCTCGTGTTCGTCTCGTTCGTCCCCGACGCGCTCATCCGGACGAAACTCGCCAGCCGCTCCGGCGAGATTGCGGGCAGTCTCTACTTCGTCGGGTTCGTCGGCGGTATTCTCACGGTGGGAGCAATCGGCGTCATCGCCGGCCCGCTCGTGATAGCGCTGCTGGTCGAGGTCGTCAGGCTGATATCGGAGCGAAACTCGGTAAGCAGGTCTACGGAGGCTCAGACACCGGAAGAGCCGCCAAACACGGCCGCAGTTAGCGGCGGCGGGAAACAGAAATCCCCTTAAACGTGGAACTGATACGGGAAAATGCGCGCGGATGGTCTAGTGGTAGGACCTGAGCCTTCCAAGCTCATGGCCCGGGTTCAAATCCCGGTCCGCGCACTTTTCGACGAACGTACGTGAGGAGAAAATGCGCGAGAGGGATTTGAAGCACGCGAGTCGCAGCGTCCGAACGGCGTGAGGACGACCGTCTCGCATCGGGTTCAAATCCCGGTCCGCGCATTGCGAGACGCGAGCGAAGCGAGTGTCTCGATTCTAAGCGGCGAGTAACACGAGCCGTGAACTGCCTCGAACGAACGTGAGAGGCATGTCTGTGCAAAGAGGGATTTGCATGAGAGGAGACGCAGCGCGAGCGTGACAGCGGCCAGTTAGTGTGTAACCGCGCTCGATGGGCACACCGAGGTGTTCACATGTCAGTTCTCGTAAATCGATAGTACCCGATCACGAGCGGGGCCACGAGCCAGAGCACGAGAAAAACGTACCCCGCCTCGGGCGTGACGTAGAACGGGTCGGCAGCAGTCGGGTCGACGTCCACACCCCCCGCAGTCACGCCCGCGTCGGCGGCGGCGTCGGGAAGCAACGCGATGACGGACGTGAAGTACGCGGAGGAGGGCGAGAGCTGTGAGACGAGAAATACCCAGTCGGGAATTTCCGTCGGGAGCGTGAAGCCGCTGACGACGTAGACGACGGCGAGGGGAATGGCGTCCCACAGGAGTTCGAAGAGGACGAAAAAACCGACGGCGAGCGTCGTCGCCCGGGTGGTCGACCCGGTGGTGGCCGACAGCCCGACCATGATGCTCGTGTAGACGAATACGAACAGCAGCGTCAACAACAGGAACAACACGAGCGGAAGGATATCGACGGCTCCGAGCAACGCCGCCCCGAAGCCGAGACCGATAACCAGGCCGACGACGAGCCCGGTGCCGAGCACTGCGGCTCGTCCGAGGAACTTCCCGAACAGCACGTCGGAACGCAGCACGGGTAAGGAGAGCAGAATCTTGATACTTCCCAGCTCGCGCTCCCCCGCGAGCGCCTTGAAACAGACGATAATCGCCGCGAGGGGGATGAACAGCCCGGCCATGCTCGCGGTGAAAAAGACGAGGCCGGCGAACGTCGCCTCGTCTATCGGCCCGAACATCTCGGGGAACTCGATGTAGGCGTAGGAGGTCACCAACAGCAACACGACGAACACGACGACGAGCGACCAGAGCGCCCGCGACTGCACCGCGTCCCTGAAGTCTTTCTTGCCGACCGCAACCGCCCTCATATCCGCACCTCCTGTTCGTCGCTCGTGTACTGGATGAACAGGTCACTCAACGAGGAGGTGGTGACCGAGAAATCCTCGATGGCGACGATGTCGTCGATGTCCTCCAGCACCTGGAACTTCGAGCGGTCCCCAAGGGTGACGCGAACCCGCCCATCGTCGATAGCGGCCTGTTCGACCCCTGCGACAGTAGCGATATCGCTGACGACGCTCTCGGAGAGTGTTGCGACCTGTAGATGCAGGATTTCGCCGGTGTCCGTGGTCGACCGGAGCCCCTCGACGGAGTCGACAGCGACGAGCGTTCCGCGGTTGATGATGGCCACGCGGTCACAGATTGCCTCGACCTGCTCCATCACGTGGCTGGAGAAAAACACCGTCGTCCCGCGGTCGCTCTCTTCCCTGATGATTTCACGAATCTCTCTGGCTCCGTTCGGGTCGAGCCCGGTCGAGGGTTCGTCGAGGATGAGCAGGTCAGGGTCGCCCAGCAGCGCGATGCCGAGGACGAGGCGTTGTTTCATCCCTTTCGAGTAGCCCCCCGCTTTCCGGTCAGCGGCGTCGGCGATACCGACACGTTCGAGCATCTCCATCGGGTCGTCGTCGGTCTCCTTGATGTCGATAGCGAACGCCAGGTGCTGTCTGCCGGTCAGGCGGTCGTAGACGTGGTAGCCGTCGGGAAGGACGCCCGTCTTGCGACGGACTGCCAGGCTCTCGGCCTGTGCGTCGTGACCGAGCACCGTGACCTGTCCCGAGGTGGGGCGGATAAAATCCAGCAGGATATCTATCGTCGTCGACTTTCCTGCACCGTTCGGGCCGAGAAAGCCGAAGATTTCGCCCTCCTCGACGGTGAGATCGAGCCCGTCGACGGCGACGACCTCGCCGAACCGTTTGGTCAACCCGTCGAGTTCGATTGCTGTCACTGTGACCCCCTCGCAGTCACTCCATGCCGCACACGCGACGCTTCCCGGAGCGTGTTTCTGTGTAACATCATACACAGGATTGACAACCACCATAGATAAATAACACATCGATGAGAAGGCCGCATCCGGGCCGCTGCTGTTCCTGTCTCGCGCTCTTCGTTCAACATGCGGTCATCTCGTGTTGAATCCGCGAGCAAGCGACCGTGCGCTTCGTAACGCACGGCGGTGGGCGACGTAGCGCACCGTGTGGTGCGTCGTGAAGACGTGACGCTCGCTGACAGTTCCCCGAAGCGTGCTCACCGGAGAGCGGAGGCGACGAGGACGATGCCGAACAGGAACAGCACCACTGCAGTCATCGACCCCTCGCCCGTTGTGAACGTGTAGATACCGTAGGCACCGCCGACTGCAGTGGCACCGACGAGCGCGGTCGTCGCCGTATGGACGAGCTCCAGCCGGGCGGTCGGGGCGTCGCGTCCGAGCTGTCGTCCGAGCCCAATCGCCGTGCTGGCGCTGTCCCAGGTCAGTATCGTCCCGACCGCTCCGAGCAACAGGACGAGTTCAGGTGCGCCGTCGATACCGGCCAACAGCACGCCGAGGAACAGCGCGGCGGAGCCGAGCGTGACCGCCGACTGCCGCCCGAGGAGAACGCCGCCGACGAGCACGAGGATGCCGACCGCGCCCAGCCCGAGGGTCAACCAGGAGTACAGCCCGGTCAGGCCGACGACGACAACCGCGCTCGCGACGGCCACAGCGCTGGCGATGGGTGTCGGTGAGCGGTCGATATCGGTCACTGTCTCCCCTCCCGCTGTGCGAATCTGGCGAACGCGGTGGCTATCGACTCCTCCCAGCCCCAGTCGACGACCGGAATTCCGTCCTGCCGGAGGTCCGTGATGTGGACGCGTCGCCCGACCTGTGCGAGTCGCTGGCTGGCCGTCCGCCCCGACGACGCGTCGGGACTCACGACCGTGACCGGGTAGCCTGCGGCGTCGAGCCGGCGAATCAACCGGACGACCGACTGCCGACACAGCGGCGAAAACACCAGTAGCTGCGCGTCCGATAGCAGCCGTCCCTGAAGCTGTCGCTGTGCCAGTATCGGGTTGTCCTGTTCGTCCGAAGGGACAGACTGAAGCGCCGGATGGGTGGCAAGTAACTCGCGCACCCTGGCACGGTGGGTCGGACCACATCCCGGCTGGAGCCAGCAGTCCATGTCAGTGAGCGAGCCGATGCCAACGACGTGATTCGACGCCGTCACGGTGGGGTACACCTGTCCGGCGGCCGCGACTGAGCGGTCGACCGCGTGTTCAGCGTGGGGCTCCGGTCCGACGTAGGCCGCCCGGTCGGTGTCGACGAGCAGCATGACGGTCGCGGTCCGTTCCTCCCGAAAGAGCACCGTCGAGAACTCCCCGGTTTTCGCCCGTCGGTTCCAGTCGATTCGACTCATATCGTCGCCGTGCTGGTACAGCCGCGTCGCGTAGAACTCGGTTCCATTGCCACTGGCTGTCGTCGGCTGAACGCCGGTGTATCGCGTGCTTGCGGGGCGAAGCGGGACGGGGACCGGGAGCGCCTGTAGCCCCGGCGTACACGTAAGCGTCGTGGGTCGTTCCGGAGCGACTGTACACTCGTACTCCGTCGCCCCGGGGACGTTGCGAACAATCGCGAGCGCGGGGGAGAACTCGTGAACGCCGCGCCGGGCCGTGACCGTGTAGACACACTCTCTCGTCTGGCCGGGGCGGAGTGCGGTCCCCAGTCGCGGTGAGCCCTCGGCTACGGCGAGCGCGTCCGGGACGCCATCGACGAACCGAATATCTGGAAGCGTCTGGTCCCCGTCGTTCGTCAGGCGAACCGTCACTTCGACATCGTCGCCGGGTGCTGGCTCCTCGGTGTCGAGCGAGCGCTCGATAGAGAGCGTGTCGGGCGTGACCTCGTGCATCCGGGCGTACGCTGCATAACAGATGCCCACGACGCCGACGAGCAGGATACCCGGCTGTTCGAGGAGCACGCCGAGGGCGACGCTGACCAGCACGACTACGCTGATGCCGCGCCAGTGTTCCGTCTGCCGTCGGGCGTGGAGTCCGATTTCGTTGCGCGCCTGCGCGGCAGTTCCGGGCCCGTGTTCGTCACTGTCTGCCTGTGTTGCGCTCGTTTCTGCGTCTGTGCTGTCGAATTCCCGGGCTGGAATAGCAGCGATAGCTGCAATCGCGTCGACGCTGTGGCGAAGGCCGCGCTGGTAGGTGGTTTCGTTGCGCAGCCACGTCCGGAGTGTCCCGGTGAGCGGCTGTGGCCTGTCGCGTGACTCGCCCAGGAACGCGACGGCGTGCTCGTCGTCGGTCCAGGTCCCTCGTTCGAGGCGGTCGTACGCTTCCTCAGTCGAACAGTTCTCGTATCTGGTCAGTACGGCCACTGCGGCGGCCCTGATGGCGTCGCGGCCGGACAGCCGATAGAACGCGTGAGGTTTCTGCCAGAACTGCCGGGTCGCCTCCTGTAGCTCGGCTCCTGGCGGTGCGACCGCTCGGATTCGTTCCGGGTCGGGAGTCCTCACCTGTGTGAGGTCGGCCCGGCGACGGCTCTGGACGACCCAGACGGACAGGAGGAGTGCGAGGGCGGCGACGGGCGTGAGCGCGGTCTGCCCGATATTCACGTCGACCACGCCGGGTGCCGCCAGTGCGAACAGCCCCAGTCCGGCCAGTCCGACACCCGCTACCAGCAGGAACCGGTGCCAGTTCACGACTCGTCCTCCGTGTACGTCGCCTCGATTCGTCGAAACAGCCCGATAGCGCGCTGCTCGTCAGCGTCGACTGGCTCGTCGGTGCCGTATCTGACGTGCTCGAACAGACGAGTGAGCTCCCGCACGTCATCCGGCTCTAGTCCTGCCTCAATTGCGTCGTCGGCGAACTCCGCTGGTGTTTTGCTCTCCGGGTCCGCCGGCCCGACCAGCCGCGTCATCTCGGCCCAGGCGCGGTAGATTTCGTTGTCGAGCTCGTCGGCGTCCGCAATTCTGTCGGCTGCTCTGCCCGCTGCTCGCCCGACTGCTGCCGGCGCGCCCGGGTCAGCGTCACCCGCCTCGGCCGTCTCGTCGCTGTCTTTCGACTGCTGTCGCATCGCGAGAGCGACGCCGACGACGACAAGCGCAAACAGGAGGACGAGTATCACGGACAGCGAGGACGGGTCGGTCGAGACGAGCGTGTCACCCCCCTCTCCGTTGGCGCCGAGTTCGGGGTCGTCTTCGAATCCGACTTCGGCCTGGTCGGGTTCGAGCTCGCCCGAGAAGAACCGGGAGGCGAGATAGAACAGGGCGGTCAGGAGGCCGGCAAGGAGCATCCCCTCGAACAGCCGCCATAGAACGTCCCGCCAGTGGTTGTAGAGATACCAGAGGATGGCCACGGCGGCGAGGACGGCGAGCAGCCCCAGCAGCTCGGTCAGGAACGGCGGCGGCTCGAACGTGTCGGCAGGAGACTCTTCGGGAATCGGTAACTGAAACGTCCCATCCCCGTTGTCACCGCTCCCGGAGCCACTGGCACCGTCCGGTCGGGTCGCCGTGGGAAACGTCGCAGCGGCGAGAGCGACCGCGACTCCGCCGAGGAGGGCGACGAACGCGTATTTCAGGGTCCTGCGGTCCACAGCTGTGTATGGGTTGTCGGCGCTATAGACGTTTTGACCGGGTGATGGAATCTGGACTGTCCCGATGTGGCTGCGTGTCCAGGGACTGCGCTGTCACTCGCTACCGACTGTCGCTCACCCGTCTCGGAGTTCGAACTCTGGACTCTCCCCGAGACGGCCCTCGACGAACGTGGCGAAGTCGTCTGCGAACGCGGTCACTTCCTCCCAGTCTGTGTACTCGTAGTCCCGTGAGGTGTCCACGTCACCGGTCGCATTCCGGGCGATTCGTTTCATCATCAGGCGTTTGAGAAAGCCGTACTTCGAGTACCGGAGCGCACCACCAAACAGTGCGATTCGGTCGGGACGCCAGTCCGTCTCTTCGAGCAGTGTGTCGACGTACCCGGCTGCTTCCGCCCGCCGTTCCGGGTCGTCGTCGACCGAAGAGAGCGAGAGTTGGAAGAACGCCGTCGGCAGCGCTGCCAGCTGGCCCCCCTCGTCGTCGAGAAAACCCCGAACTGCCTTGTTGTGCGTTCCGATGTGGACCGAGGAGCCGACGATGACGGCATCGAACTCGGGGACCGACGTCTCCGTATTGAACTCCGCGGCATCGACGGTCGTCACGTCGTGTCCCCGGCGCTCGATTGTCTCTGCTACTCGGGTCGCAACTTTCGCGGTCTGTCCTTCACCGGTGCCGTACAGGACGAGATACGAGCTCATACTCGATACTCTGTGGCCCGACTTGTAACCTCTCGCTCGCCCTGCTGAACGTATTAGTGCACTGGCTGGTAGTATCCAGTATGAGCGAGACGGAACTTACGCTCCGAGAGGCTACCGATACGCTCGGGTACGTCGAGCGGTTGCTGGCGCGAAACGACCTCCCGGCGAGCGATGTCGCATCGAAGTCCGACTGTTTCTACGTCGGCTACGTTGGGGGGGAGCCGGTCGGCGTCGGTGGTCTCGAACTGTACGGAACTGTAGGGCTGTTACGTTCGCTCGTCGTCGATCAGTCGGTGCGCGGAAACGGATACGGGGGCGCGATATGCGATGCGCTCGAGACCAGAGCGCAGGTGGAAGGTGTCGAAACGCTGTACCTGCTCACGACGACGGTTCCCGCGTTTTTCGCCGACCGCAAGTACGCCGAAGTCGAGCGCACAGATGCTCCCGGCACCATTCAGGAGACCACGCAGTTCGCCGACCTCTGTCCGGCGTCGGCGACCTGCATGAAGAAGTCGCTGTAGTGTTTGTTGATTTAGATGTCCCGGCGTGTGAAGATGACGACAGCGACACCAAGCAGGACGAGAAAGGCCACGAGGAGAACCCCGGCGTCGGCGAAGGCGTACTGCTCGTGGACGAGAATCTCCGTTTCGTCGTAGTACCGACTCGGCGTGAAATCGCCGACCCACTCGTAGTCGGGGTCCAGTCGGGATGCACCGTCGACCAGCCAGAGGAAGACGACCAGGCCGAACGCTCCGGCCTGGGCGCGACGGGCGCGACGCACCACGACCGAGAGAACGATGCCGATGCCGGCACAGGCCAGCAGGTAGGGAATACTGAGCAGGTGAGCCATCGCCAGTGCAACGGGATTCATCGTCTCGTCGATGAGGTCCGACCCCACGTAGACGATAGCCGGGACCGCGACGTTCAAGATGACGAGGGGAACCCAGAGGCTGGCGACCTTCTGGAGAAGAACGGACTCGCGGGAGACGGGATTCGAGAGGGTGAGGTCCATCCGCCGCGTTCTGACGTCCTTTGCCACCATTCCGCCGCCGACCCACGCGAAGTAGATGCCGACGAGCACTATCCAGAAGAAGGAGTAGACCTCGGCGGCAATGAACCCCTCGATTGTGTGGAGTGCGTCGATTCCGAAGAACTCCATCATCCACTCCGGGAACGCCTCGAGGACCTCATCGGCGTCCTCCGCGAACTCGGGGAAGATGGAGAAGTACATCGCCGAGAGCAGTGCGAACACGCCGACCAGAACGGCCGGCCCACGGATTCGCTTTCTCGACTCGAGGCGGAGGATTGCAGTCATTTAGATATCCCTCCGGATGAAGATGATTGCGGCGGTTCCCACCAGGACGAGAAAGGCCGCGAGGAGAATCCCGGCGTCGGCGAACGCGAACTCCTCGTGGACGAGAATCGCGGTCGCGTCGAAGTATCGATGGGGCGTGAACGCGCCAATCCACTCGAAGTCGGGGTCGAGATCGGACAGCCCCTCGACGAGCCAGAGCAGAAAGACGAGTCCGATGGCGGTCACCTGAGCGCTTTCGACGCGGCTGACGACGACCGAGAGAACGATACCGATGCCGGCACAGACCAGGAAGTACGGGACGCTGAGCAGGTGGACCAGTACCAAGACGACGGGGTCGACGAGCTCGTCGAGGACCCACATCCCGGCGAACAGGAACAGGCCAAGCCCGACGTTGAGCACGACGAGGGGGACCCAGAGGCTGGCGAGTTTCTGGAGGACGACGGACTCGCGGGAGACGGGATTCGAGAGGGTGAGGTCCATCCGCCGCGTGCGGATGTCGCCGGCGATCATCCCCGCACTGACGTACGCGAAGTAGATGCCCCCGAAGATAATCCAGATTAACGGATAGACATATCCCCCGAGGAATCCTTCCATGGTATGGAGCTCCTCCATTCCCAACAGGCCCATCATGTACTCCGGGAACGCCTCCTCGATTGCTTCTGCACCTTCCTGCATGGCCGGAAACACCGCGAGGAAGAACACCGAGACGAAGATGAACGAGCCCGTCAGGATAAGCGATCCGCGGAGCTGGTTCCTGGACTCCATTCGGAGAATTGCAGTCATCAGTCACCCTCCGCGCATTGTTCTGCCGACATCAGTCCGCCCCCACACGCTCCTCCCCGTAGTAGTGTTTGAAGATATCGTCCAGCTGAGGATCGCCGATGTCGATATCCTCGATGGGGAAGTTCACGAGATGTTCGAGCAGCGTCATGGCCTCGCCCGTGTACGTGAACTGGACCGTGCTGTCGACGATTTCGACATCTATCATCTCGTCTGTGACGAACTGCGCTTTATCGATAGGCTCCGCGAAATGCACCCAGACGTGTTTGCCGCTCCGACTGAGCAACGTCTCGATGTCTTCGAGGGCGACGATCTCTCCGTCCCTGATAATCCCGACCCGGTCACAGACGCGTTGCACCTCGCTGAGGATGTGCGAGGAGAAGAAAATCGTCTTGCCGGCGTCGCGTTCGTCCTCGATGAACTGGTGGAGCCGGTCCTGTTTGAGGGGATCGAGCCCGCTGGTCGGCTCGTCCATGATGACGAGGTCGGGGTCGTGCATGAACGCCTGGACGATGCCGAGCATCCGCCGATTGCCCGAGGAATACGTCTCGACGGATTTGTCGAGCGGCGGGTGAAACAGTTCCAGGAGCTCGTCGCGGCGCTCGTCCCCGCGCATCCGGGCGTAGTGATTCAGAACCTCTCGACCTGTCAATCGCTCCTCGAACCCGAGTTCGTCTGGCAGGTATCCGAGGTCCGACTTCACGTCGGTCAGCGCACGCCGGTCCCGGATGTCAGCACCGAGAACAGTCGCTGTCCCTGCTGTCGGCTTGATAAGTCCAAGCAACAGCCGAATCGTCGTCGTCTTGCCCGCGCCGTTGGGTCCGAGATAGCCGAAAATCTCCCCGGCATCGACGGTGAACGAGACTCCGTCGTTGGCGGCGATGTCACCGTAGCGTTTGGTGAGGTCATCGACATCGATTGTCGCCATACTCCACGTACAGAGTGCGGTGATAAATAAGGAGGACCCGAGCTTCAGCGGCTGTCGATGAAGAGTGCAGGGAGCGCAGTTACACGAACTGGACTGCATCCGGGAGCGGAAGTAGCGGCACGACGAACAGCCCGACGAGCGTCACCAGACCCATGAGAACCGGAGCGAGGATGAGTGAGTAACGGGTCGTCCCGAGGACGTGGCTCAGGTCGTCGAACAACAGACTCATCGACGGGGTGTCGCTCGTTTTGAGTATCACGAGCTCCAGTCCCATGAGGATGACCGTCGCCGCCGCCGACACCATACAGAACGGACAGATTTCGCCGATTGCGAACAGCTGGAGCCACACGAAGTACGCCGACGCAAGGACGCCGCTTGCGGTAATCGGGGTGAGTATCTTGATGATGAGCGGGTGTCGCGTATCGAACCACCAGAGTGCGAGTCCGATCGTCGTCAGGTAGTAGAACCCACCGAGCGTCGCTAGCGGCACGCCGAAGATGTAGGCCCACTGGCTGGTGATGACCTCGATACTTCCTTCAACCGGTGCATCTGGTGGTATCGCCGGAAGCGCGTACAGGTGGATGGCGGTCAGGACGACCGTCACGAGCCACCCGAGGATTGCGACACCCGTAAAGATGCCAAACAGCGTCGATACCCGGGGTGCGTACTCCCACTCGTTGTCGAACCCGCGTTCTGTGTGTACCTCTGTCGTCATACAGGAGCATCTTCGTCCGGGAGGGACTAAAGTATTGTGCATTGGGCACAATATAGCGCAATATAAGTGCCGTCATATAGCGGCCCACAGTGTTGCAGAATTAGCACAATTTTATACTGTTCGAGTACCAAGCAGTGGTATGGCCAACTCGATGCACGAGATGCTCCGACAGGATATGCACTGCGAAGGACTGCTGGAGTGTTTCCACGGACTCAAGCAGCTCGACAAACAGTGCTTTCAGGTACTCGTCGAGAGCGACGAACCGCTTACTGTCGACGAGGTTGCCGAGCACGTCGACCGCGAACGCTCGACAGTGTACCGGTCGATTCAGCGACTCATGCAGACAGGGTTCGTTCAGAAAGAGCAGATAAACTACGACGAGGGTGGGTACTACCACGTGTTCTATCCAACTGACGCCGACGAGATTGCCGACGAGATGCAGCGGACGCTCAACGACTGGTACGCCAAGATGGGCCAGCTTATTGACGAGTTCCGGGCGAAGTACGACCAGCCCGATATGCCCGAAGTCGAGGGCTGACCCGGAGCCGCTCAAAGTGGCTGGTAGTACGGAATCGGCGGATGGGGAAGCGGGACGCCGAACATCGCCAGCCCGTGCTGGAGCGGGATGTATCCGAGGACGATGAACGCGACGCCGAGCACCCGATGCACTCGGCGACGGCTCCGCCCACTGACTGACTGGAACACGGTAGCGGTGAGAAACACCGCCGGGATGGTCCCCACGCCGAGTGCGCCCAGTGCGGCCGCCCCGCCGAGAGGATTGCCCTGGACGAACGCATACAGGAACGCGGGATACAGCAGGGGGCAGGGTAACAGTCCGTGGGCGGCGCCGAGCCCGGCGATACGAGCGTTGCCGACCCAGCCGTCGACCCTGGGAACGAGCCGTGTCGTGACGAATGAGGATGCGCGGCTGACCCCCGGGAGCGAAATCTCGTGGGCGTGTCGGCCAGCGGCGTAGCGGAGGCCGACGAACACGATGACGAGTCCGATAACCAGTCCGGAGACAGCGTGGACGTCGCTCGCGACGGCAGTCACCTGTCGGCCGCTGACGAAGACCAGGCTCCCGGCGAGGCCGAACACTCCACCGAGGACCGTGTAACTCGCCGCCCGTCCGAGGTTGAACAGCCCGTGTTGCCTGACGTGATAGAGCGTTAGCTCGTCGCGCTTACCGGCGGTCTGCATCCGGTCGGCGTACATCGTCACCAGCGGTCCGCACATTCCCACGCAGTGTGCGCCTCCGAGCAGCCCGATAGCGAAGAAGACGACCAGCCCGAGAGGCTCGCTGCTGTGGAGCGTTCCGCTCGGCTCGCAGGTGTTGAGGAGCATCAGCGGTTACTGGTCTGTCAGGCCGTACTCGTCGACGAGCGTCTCGATGTCGTCGGCCACCCGTTCCCGGTCGAGGTCTTCGCCTCGGTAGGCCCGCTCGACGACGCCGTCCGGGTTGACCAGCCACGTGACGACGATGTGGTTGAAGTCGTATCCCTCCATACGGTCGCTCTCGTCTGTTCGTTCGTAGTCGACACCGAGCCCGTCTGCAATGAGGTCCTCAGCTTCTTCCGGCGTCTCCGGCCGGAGATAGTGCCAGTTGCCGACCTCGAGGTCGGCGCCGACCGTCGCGGCGTTGTCCCGGAGCCCCTCTGCGTCGTCGCGTTCGGGGTCGAACGTTATCGGCAGAAAGCGCACCTGGTCGTCGATGCCACGGTCGGCGGTCATCCCCTGTACGCCAGCGAGCTGGTTGAGGAGAATCCCGCACTCGGCGGGGCAGGAGGCGAAGAACGTCGTCACGACCGCGACTCTGTCGAGCTCACCCGTGTCGATAGTACTGTCGCCCGTGGCATCCGGCAGCGAAAACGCCGGAAACTCCTCGCCATAGGCCGGATAGGCGAGATTCTCGCTGTCGGTGAGCTGGTCGTCGGGCTCGGACAGCGTGACACCGTCTGGAGACGACTCGAACAGTCCGGTGAGACAGCCGGCAGTGGCTGCTGTCCCGACCGAGGCCGTTGCCAGCAGGTATGTCCGTCGGTCCATACACGACGAGAGGGTGACGACGCCAATAACGGAACTGGTACGCGGGTCGAAACGGCAGGGTGGACAGCCAAACGGTATCAGTGGTCGTGGTCGTCGTCGCCGTGGCCATCACCATCGTCGTCCTCGAAAAAGCGTGCCCGATACAGCATCGCCAGCTCCATGTCGAACTCCTCGAACGTGATAATGTCGTCGTCGTGGTCGTAGCCAGCGTCGAACTCGTCGTTGAGCTCGTCGAGGAATGCCTCGGCGGCGTCACGCTCGGCGAACGGCGTCGGGTTCATCATCATGATGTCGTCGACGTGGTCACTGTCCTCGACGCGGGCGTAGGAAGCCTCTGCACCGTCGATGAGATCACCGCTACGGCAGGTGACCCAGGCGTTCTCGACGGGGGCTTCGCAGTCGCCGAACTCCAGCGGGTCGGCGTGATACGCTGCCAGACAGCCCGACGAACAGAAGTACGCTCGCGTCCCGGTCTCGTGGACAAGCTGGGCGTTGTACTCGGGATACTCAGGTGTCATCATCCCACAGACGGCACACTCCTCGTCCTCGGGGAACTCGGTCGGCGAGTCGAGCTGTTCCTCGTCGTCACCGTGGTCGTGACCGTCGTCGCCATCCTCGAAAAAGCGTGCCCGATACAGCATCGCCAGCTCCATGTCGAACTCCTCGAACGTGATAATGTCGTCGTCGTGGTCGTAGCCA